>Ga0307513_10000059_pt1 | contig 145921 bp, 168 predicted proteins | sample 15_EM_MG_FD_202174 | JGI IMG/M metagenome (GOLD analysis project Ga0307513, IMG submission 202174) | Populus trichocarpa ectomycorrhiza microbial communities from riparian zone in the Pacific Northwest, United States - 15_EM | ecosystem: Host-associated > Plants > Roots > Unclassified...
ACCCTGGGAATATTCTGGGAGGGGTATTACCCCAAGCTCACCGGGTTTTTTACACTTTGAGATGGTTATTATTTTACACTTATGTGCAAAATAACCATGAGGGTATTACACTTTTCATAAGGACTCCTGACTGAAGCACTCGCGACGGCAGCTTAAACACATTGCGTCAGCCCATTACCGGCATATGATCAGAACGGCGTCCTCCTCGAGCCGCAATACTATATGAAGCTTTTAGATGGTGCCACCGCCATTATCCGATTTGAACTATACCACTATTTGATCCGCAAGGGAAAGGATCAACCCGCAGTGGACACTTTCAGCACCCGTGTTGTCCAAGTTCGCATCATCCCCCCCCCCCCTGGGAGCATCTCCCGCTACCCCCAGAAAGAGAAAGGTTTTACCTCGTGACACTTACTTTGGTTCGTTCACCCCCACCAAGTGCAACAGGGATGATGACGATGACAAGGAAAATGACCGGCCTTCTAAAACCACGAGGTAAGTGATCTGCGTCGCGGCGCACCATTTGGAGAATGCTAATCGGTGTTCCAGATCCTCCGGCTCTACAGCTTCGTCTAGCTACATTCGCACTGCGTAGAATTACAAGTTTTCGCCTTTCGAGATACCCCGATTTCCCTCTGCTCGAAAATTTTATATTTCTCTCTCCTCGAAAAACATATGCTTCCCTCTACGTACATTGCACTTGTTTAATAATGGTCACCCCTACTCAAGCTATACTGGTTGGAGGTCGATGACAAGGTTGACAGTGATACTTCGTGAAAATAGATGAGTCCCATCAACAACGCTGCGGCAAGCAAGGTTTCTGCCGACATCAAGTCGGCATTTTTCTAGTGAAAATAGAACCTCCTGAATTTAACCTTCGACCATTCAACGTCAATGCTCAAGCGCTCAACCTCAACGTCGGAGGGGGGGGTGGTCACGTGGATCCGGGACCGGGACCTATCGGACAACCAGCATTGTCATCCGAATGAGGCGCTGGCCTGCTCCAGCGGACGATTGGGACATGACGAGAATTTTGGGGTTCCCCTGATGGACCCGTGGTATCGTAGTGTACCGAAATTGAAGGAGCTCACAACCGAGAGCAGAGTCGAGCCTGCCAAATTGACGACCTCGGCGCTGACTCCAATCGATACCCTTTTCTACCCTTAAGCACTTAAGCGCCGAGCGTCGGTTTCTTCCGAAGGAACACGTCGCCCAACTTGCTCGAAGGCTTGAGCGTATTGAAATTGTCTCGTGCTACCAACGGTACGTGGGGAGAATTTGTCGAATCACCTTACCTGGCCAAGCTATTGTATGTATTACACAACGCATCATCGGGGTGAGTCCTATTGTTCCTCGTTAACCTCTCAAGATCTCATCTCTCGGACGGTGTCTCCAGGTTTGTTAACATCAGTGGCGAGATCCTTTGCTTTACTCTGTTTGGCCTGACCCGCGTACTCCACAGGCCATCGTGGTCAATAGACCATCACGGTTTTCCATCGGAAAGGTTGTTTAGGTTTGTCAAACAACATGAGGGAGGGGGTGCATGAGGAAATCTCGTGAATAAAATGCACACAGTGAGTCACTCGCCCGCCACTCAGTCATTGATTTCCCTTGCGCTGTACTCCAGCAGTTTGTCCTGGCCCTATGATCTTAGGCTATCCCAACTCACGTACGACCACAACTTCAAAAAACGGCCACTATTGTATTTACACACATGCTTGCTTAGTATGAGTACACTATATTCTTCCGTAAAGTACACCCGCTCTGGAAAACCGTATCAGGAAATGGCCGAGAACGTAGGTTTGTAATAAGCGACCGCGAACACCCGCCCGGTATTTGTGATTGGGTTGACCCGCCACGCGCGGAATAAGGCCTAGAAATTGGATGTGTGACGTAATTCTGCTTCCAGGGCACCAATCGTCTCTCCAATCGACATGCGTTTTGAGGCTGTCTTGTGCCAACACCGTTCTATCACGCACCACACTCGATCCGAGATTTCGCGGCGGCCCGGCCGTGGTGGCCTAACCCCACTCAGCATCGAATGTGTTGCTGCAATTTCGGTCATCTCAAAGAACGGAGGCCGTCCCATGAACACCTACCTCGAGTGAGCGAACTGAACAACGCTGTATAAAGGTGCCCGCACGTACCTCCCAAGCGATGATTCCAAACCCAAGTATATCATTAACCTTGGTAGGAAGTGAAGAATCGGAGGCACCTTGTTTCATCGAAATCGGGTCTGGAAGGTCGTTGTGAGAAAGTCGGCAAACGCTGATTCCGCCCTCCAATGACGAGGGCGTGGGGTGGGAGAGGATGGAAGCGTTGCCGAGCCCAGCGATACGGGCGGTGCCATCCTTGTCGACAAGGATGTTTGCCTAGAACATAAGATGAAAATGAGTTGCGCGATACCAGTGTGCAAAACGGAGAATCAGTGTACGGTATCGAGCTTTCCGTGGACGATCCCTAGGTCGTGCATGAGAGCCAAGCCCCGAGCTATTTCTATCAACTGTCGCGGAGGAGGGTAAGAAGGTTGACGGATAACAAATGGGGGAGGTAGGAATTAGTACCAGCTTCAGCCTTCCCACATTAGGGTCGTTCCCCAGATACTGCTTGAGGTCGAGGCCATCCATGTACTCGTAGACAAGACCGAAAGGATGGGTCTCGGTTGAGTACACACCCAAGAGCGGTACCACATTCGCGTCTCTGCCGTGAAGGAGGGTCCATACGTGAACCTCATTGTAAAACCTCTGCAAGAGAATTTCAGCATTGCACCTGAGTAGGCTGCGGTTATGATGTACCGCGATGACTTGGGTGACATTGAACGACATGTAGCAGCGATAGGACTTCAACACGACCTTGCGGCCGTCATACATCCCCTCCCAAATATCAGAAAACCCCCCAGCGGCGATTGGGTGATTGCCGATGAGCTCGACATCCTCTGAACCAAACCAAGGACAGGCAGATTGTAGGGATGGTCGGAGGTCTTGAGCCATTTGCGCGTAACACTGAGAAGGGGACTTCCCGTTCGAGTCTGGAGCAGGTGAATGTCCGACATGGAACCGGGACGGCGTTGGTGGACGATGAAGTGGCTGCAGCAAAGGGCTTTCCGGGGACTCCCCCTGACGGAGGACATTGAATCGAGAGAGGAGAGGCATGTGGGGGAAGGGGGAATATTTGAGGGAATATTTTATATCATCCCGGTAACTCCAACTGTTTCCTACAATTGGACAGCTCCCAAGAGAGTTTAGGTGGGTGACACAGTGTCGGAGAGGCTCGAGGAGCCCTTGTCCATTTACATAACACCATTTGATACACGCCTCGTGTTCGGTATATGTATTGATACTCGATGACCACGCTTGAGTTTATTTCATATAAATCCCGCTGACCCCTTGATCTACATTCCGGGAGAACCGAATATGCGTTTTGCAAATGTTTTGTCCTCTATCACGCCACCGTCCCGGTAACACTGGAATGGGCATCTCCGTCACGGTGCACCGGGGTCACATTGAACAAAGTCTGTCCCTCGACATCCGAGCACCCTCCACATAGTGTATTCCAATGAAACTGAGAGACTAAGCCGCAGTGTTGGAGTCGGACCAGCACATGGTAGTGGAGTTCCGACACTTCCCGTCCCTGGTATTTTGGGAGGTTGACCGGTTTTCGAGCGACACGACCGCAGGGCCACGGACCCAAGTGCGCAGTTTGGATACAATATCCACGACCCGACGTAGCGGACGGGGTCCTGACACTTCCCTTAAAAGGCTCTCGGTATTCGTCTAGACTTATTTGTACACGGCGAAATCTTACGGACGGACGCAATATCACGATACACGAGGACCTCTCACAACATCCGTATATCGCACGGCCCAACTAACCCAAATGGGTACCAGGGTACGGGGGACATGACAGATTCGTTTTCTACGCCAATGAGGACGAAAAGGGATGACGTGTCCTCGCGGCGTTTCGAATTTATCTCTCGTAGGGCCTTGCGCTATGCCATAGAATAGGTGAGAACCATCGGGTCAGACCCTTTCCGACGACTGGTAGCCGGTGACCTATGACTCCCACCGGGAAACCCCGTTCATAGAGGCCCTGGCAGACATGCCGAAAAGAAACCTCCGGGGATTCAATTTCGCTCTTCCAAGAACGGATAAGATCCCGAGGTATGTTTATGAATGGGCCAAACTGTGTGCTGGGCAAGGACCATCAGATAGCCCCGGGCCGGACTCTATATGCATGCGATGGCTCAATCGCTCAAAGGCACGCACCTCTGTATCCGAGGCTGGGTTCTAGCCCGACCCATGACATCATTCTTTACGGAAAGTCGTATAATAATCGGATTCCGATTATCGTTCAAGCGGGGCATCTTCACCGCTCGTTTTGTCCACACGGTGTCACCACCTTTGTGATTCGGGCCTCGTCGACCAGCAGGGATCTCCAAGCCCCACCCTGAGAACAAGAAACCGAATAGCAGGCAGTGATGGCAAGTGAATTGTCGCAGCGCGTACCTGCTGGGTCGGAAGATGGTACCTGGGACGATTGCGACTTCCTTGTCTCATCCGAGACAACACAGAGTTCTTCTGTGGTTTGTTGGCGTCTATATCAATCGACTCAAGCTCACCGTCGTTCTGCAGCCCAGATTTGAACACGTAAACCACCTTGCTGGACTTCCAAACAACATGGCGCTAGTAAAACTACAAACGGCTCTCGAATCCTGCAGTCAACTGATGTTGTCCCTAAGGTGAAACACGAGCTCTAAGTCACGCTGTGTACGGCGGCTGATAATCAATAGTAAAGGAGATGCGGTCCAAGATACCGAACAAGTGAGAGCATGTTCCTTAGGAATGACCTCGGCACCGATGATTTATATACACAGGTGCTCGCCCTTGAGCAGTCCATGCGGGATGTCTTTCAGCAACTTCGTACTCCACTAAACCGCGCACGACCGATCAACCGTCTCCCACCGGAAATTCTCTCCGCCATCCTTCGACTCGCCGCTGGCCCGATAAAGACCACGGATCTCCGCAATGTCCTCCGTTTGAGTTCCGTCTGCCGTTACTGGAGAGCGGTCATTCTCGCCCACGGTGCCATGTGGTCGACTATCCGTCTAACCGGTCAGGATCCGAGCTTCGTTGTCGAGCAGGTGAAGCGCTGTCTGGGAGTCCCACTTCACCTCACCATCGATATGCCGTCCCCGTTGTTTCGGGTTGAAGGTGCACCGTTCCTCGGTCGCATAAAGCAAATCACCCCGATTATCAGAGCGCGACGGAGCCAGGTCCGGAGTATTTCAGCGGTTGTCGGAAGCTGTCGTTTTTTCCGGCGCGACTTCGGATTAGATTGGCCCAACCTCGAGGAACTTGTCTGGGTAGACGCGTGCCAAACCGGATCAAGGGGGCATGAGAGCCCCCCCGTTCCAGACAAGGACCACCGAACACCGAAGTTAAGGTACCTATCTGCAAAGCAGGGCCTTGCTTGGGGGATAGCGTCCGTGACCTCGTTGTCGACAGTCAAGCTGGAGGGGCCGATGGATGTTGACATATTCAAGTTCCTCCAGACCACTCCGCAGCTCGAATCCCTCGAGTTGATCAAACTCGACATCCATCCCACGCCTACGCACGCAACCTCTCTCGATTTGCCACGCTTGACCAGGTTGGTGATGAGCAATGTTGAATACGGACAATTGTTTGTGCGTGTAACCTTCCCGTCACTCAACAACCTCGTCATCGATCCGGTCAAGCACCAAGAACCAAGGATCGAGATCGACTGGCGCAAACTCCAGGTCCCATCTGCCATCATCACACTTAAAGTCGAATACCTGACTCGCGGTCCCCACGATACAATTTCCATCACTGGGTTAGACGGAGCAAAAATACACTCGCTCGGTCTAATGGAACATCCCGCACCAACAAGGAGCTCTCCCATGATCTTGGCCCTATGTCACGCCTCGTTGGCCTCCGTCACTTCGCTCTCAATTGGCAGAGGAGTTCCGGAGGCAGGGGTTCAATTGCCCTCGATTCCAATCTGTGCCCTGATTTCAGGGCTTCCAAACTTGTGGCGCCTGGATCTTTTCCCGAGTCAACTTACCCTTCCGACCGTGGGATACCTTTGTAACCATCCGTTTGCGTGCCCCGAGCTCAAGATTTTGAGCTTGGCCATTGTTCGCGAGATCTGCGAAGAGGCATTCGGGTTGCTCTCGGAGCTTGTGGAAGATAGGGCCAATTCCGAACTCTGGTTACATCAGATAGACTGTGTGGTATTGGGAGCGGGAGGGGGTCCCCACGAAACGAGGCGCATTTGGGATTCCCTGTCGCAGGATTGGGAATTTGATGAACTTCTCCAATGTAATTGTGGTGTGCAGGTACGCCTAGCTTGGATACTGCCACGTCCAGGATGTTTTACTGATCTCCTTTTCCGTTGTGCTGCAGGGAATTTGCCGGTACACGCATATTGCAGAGAGATACCCGACGGGAACTGCGGTATTCCACAGGTACTCGTATCGTCATCGGTTCCGCCCACGTGGTGGGATCTGGTAGGTTGGCCAATACGTAGCGGATGTGGTGCGCGTACCTTTTTCGGGACTGTCAGCCCTCCTCGTGCTCGGTAACTGCCGAGCGGAGTTTGAACCCACTCGCCCAGCTGATCTTCATTCGATTTTATGTAGAGGTTACGCCAGTTGTTATACCAGCTCGTCAATAAAGAGAGAGTACTGAGTGCCTTGTCAACCCACTCAAACAGGGCGTTAGGCAGGGCTCGTTTCTTCGCCCGGCGTTTAGCCATCGGGATTGATTTCCCACGTTTCAGACATTTTCACGTTCCCCGCCACCTGCAATTATCTCGTCTTGGCCATCGTGTTCTAGGGGACTCGTGATTCACGGAGATTCCGTTCTGTGAAAACTTCCTCTGGGTCCACCCAGCCCAACTGTAGCTATTGTCGCCGTCTACGAGCTCCTCGGAGGGTTCGGACTGCGCCGCCATAGTGGAGAACCAAGGACTCATTGGCGTATGCATCGAGATCTTATTGTTCGTCCGCTTCATCGCAGAGGGCCACATCGACCCACAACTCGCGGACATCTCCTGTTATATGTGTCTCAAAAGTTACCACTGCCCAAGTCGCGCTTTTGTCTAACCAAACTCCCATTCCCCCCCCCTTTCGACGGAAGTCCACAAAAGAGTTCGCTTTCTGAGTGGCTTTAATTATGATCCTATTGGTTTGCCCCACGTCTTGACTCGCTTTAAGGGCACCGTCGTCTTTGTTGCCGAGCCATTGCAGCAATGACTCAAAGATTGGGACCATGTTCACAAAGTCCATGGTTCATGGCCTCCCAACATAGGCCAATGAGCTACCCAGACGCGGCCATATAAGACAGTTGTTCTCCCCACTCTCCAGCACCCCCTTACATCTCCCTAGTCATGGACGCATTCGAGATCGCTTGGTTTTCATCCGCGTTCGCGTTCGCGTATCTAGTCTACGCCTTCGAGCCATTCGAACCTCCGGAGCCCCCAAAGGACCCTTCTCTGATCCCTATCAAAGCTAATGGGAGAGACATCCACGTACCGCCGGGGTTCGTCGACGTCATGTCTGACATCTCGAAATTCGCGACAAAGTTCGAACTCGCGTTGAAGAAAGCCGTGCCGGGACTAAAGTCGAGTAGCGGAACGCTCTGGACCGCGCGGATCGTTCGCGGCAGGAAACCAGAGTTAGAGAAGGCTCTTCAAGGAATGGACAAGTACGTTTTGTTCTTTCCTGAGATACTGTCAGGTGTTGACGCATTTGACCCCACAGCCTTAGACGTGATCATTCAGCCTTACTCGACCGAGCTGTCGACGCTTACGATCGTGGTACGAAATTTGAACTGGATATTAAGGGATACCGCAAGGAGCAGCGAGTAAAGATGGACGAAGTACGGGTGAGTCGACGCCCATCCATCACGGGCACTACGCGAAGTACTAATGCACACACTACCAGGAACTCATGAGGGAGTATTGGCCCGATAGTTCATCATGGACTCTCTTGTAGTTCAAACATTCGCTTTGTAATTGCCTGGAAAACCATTTCCCCCGTCCTTACACATCCTGCTTGCATCCGAGATGCGGTTCATTGACCTCCCATGGGTGTAACATATCCGGGTAGCTCAGGAAGCTCGCGAATGGCAGACCCGCTCGCCGCGCGTATTGTTCGCTACATTAATCAATTCGTAAACAGTTCCAATGACACGAAACGAATGTCCTTCAGCACTTGAAGCTTGAAGCTTGATTGGTAACCCTCTGCGATCAGCTGAACCTCTCCGCCTTAATCTTCAACCACATGCATTGAGCCTCCCTCGCACTTGGTCGTCGAGCTGGTTTACGGTCCTTCATCGCCTTGATCAGCGGATGCAAAAAACGAGCATCCGGGAACTTCTAAGAAACAATACACGATCAGCGAGTGATGTGACGATTCGGAGAACCACCCACCATGTACAACATCCTTTCAAAAATCCCTCCGATACACCCGACGTCAAATCCACGGGCCAAGTGCTGCGTGTTCGTGGTAGCTTGACCGTAAGGAAGCCCGAGTCCTTCCCTGAAGCCGACGAGGTAATATTTCACCCTCGGTGGACCCACTCCAGAGGCGGATGCGATTACGCCACGCATAACGTATTCTTCTATGAGGTTCCTGTACCCAGTTTTAGCGAATTGCCAGTGGCACACCCTTGAGTGAAGTGGATTGTTGGACACGTACCCATGGGTCAACCCCTGGTCATGCAAAGATACTAGTAGCTAAAATGTGCGAGTTAGGATCCCTCTCGTTAGCAGAATGTGCTGGGTGGCGAACCTCTAAAACTTGGTCAATAAATTCTATGATCTCGCCGGGGTCTCCAGCGAACAATTCCTCCCCAACTTCTCCATCTACGCGAGTTAACGTTCCGATGATCTGTGGATCCACCATGCCACCAACGGCAAAAACCTGCTGGGCGGGGCGCGCCCCGTTACGAACCCCCGACCAAATGGGGATGGAAGGGCTGGGGTTCCTGGCACCCGAACGAGAGAGAGCAGAAGACCAGGAGAGTTGGTTCCAGCGCGGCATTCTCGATTGGTCGGATTGGTTTGCCTGGGGATTTCTTGCCTGGTGGCGCGATTTCCCTACGAGAAGCGGGGGTGAAGGAACTCACAGTCCTACTGTCCAGGGTTTTTATATATAAATCGTATGGACGAGTATGGGTCGTCCAACCGTCATGTTGGCCGTGGATTAAGACGAAGCGAGGCGGTAGGGCAGTGCAGGCATAGCGGAAGGGATGCCGACACAGCCACAGAAATGTGTGGAGGGTGTCGCTGCTTTGTGGGACGGACGTGCTCTGACGGACGGTTGGAAGTTCCAATCATAAAGGACCAAGCGCGATGACAACAGCCCGCCCCTCTATCACAGCGCTGTCATACGGAAAATCCCATTAAGCCGTCGTGGCGCAATGGTAGCGCGTCGCTTTCCTAAGGCGAAGGTTGCGAGTTCGATCCTCGTCGGCGGTATCCCCGTTCCCAAATTGGCCTTGTGTGGGTTTAGCTTGTGCCTTCTCGGGACTGTGGGAGGGAGTTTCTTGGACACACTGGGCGCTCAGGAGTCCGAGAAGGCTAGTTACACAATTCTGCCTATGCCTCTGGCCAAGGCTCGCGGGTTGTGTGATGAGGTTGTCGACAGTAGCTCGGTCGAGCGTCCCACACGCGAGACCTTGAGACACTGTTGAGCTCTTTTTATTCGCCGGAAGTAGTTGTATCGCAATGCCATATTTGGGCCACAGAGACTCTAGGTTTTGGAGGTTTTACAGTTTGGTATTCTTCGAGACCCCGATTAGGTCTTCATACCAGCTCAACTCGGCCTCAAGCCCCGCCTTAATGTTCTCGGCCTTCCTCCACCCGTGTCCTTCGCCCTCGAATAGAATATACTTGACTTTCTTGCCTCTTTCCTCTAACGAACGCAAGATAAGCTCGGCTTGGGATGGCGGAACGACCGCATCCTCTGACCCCTGGAGGATCTATACATTCCACGGTTAATCTCCGCTCCCAACCCCCAGAACGACAGGATGGGGTCACTGAAACTCACCAACAACGGCGTATCGATTCCATCGACATGACTAATCGGTGACCTCTCCTTAAACACCTCCGGAACTTCCTCATAACTCCCCCCAATCAACCCATTCAAATACTCGCTCTCGAACTTGTGCGTGTCCTCCGCGAGACTCCTCAGATCCGAGATCCCATACAACGACGTCGCTCCGGTCCACTTGAACCCGGGCGGGGTTCCGGGAGGTGGGTTGGAAATGGCCACTAGGACGGTGTACCCGCCTGACGAACCCCCCCGGATGAATACGCGGGACGGGTCAATGAGGTTTAACGAAGTTGAGAGATGTTGTGCGGCTAGAATGCAGTCTCGGACATCTAAGACGCCCCATTCACCTTGGAGGCGATCGCTACGTTACGAGTTAGTCCCCACCCCCTCCGAAAGATCACGACGCGAGGGGACTCACATATACTTTCTTCCATATCCAGATGATCCTCCATAGTTCACATCGGCCCTATATAAAAAACAAATTATAGACCCCGTCCTCCCACAACGACACGCAACTCACCAAGCCCACCCACGACTCGTATAATACTGCTTACTCCAACTCAACACTTGGTTCGCCATACCCGTAGGTCCACCGTGTACATTAAACACACACGGCGGTTTCTCCCCATCCACTCCCCCACTATACTCCGGATTTGTTGGTGGGTAAAAGTTGACGTGCACCGGATCGTCGTTCGGAGGAACTTTGATCGTGATCGACTGCGCGACGGAGACGATCCCTGGAGGGAACGAGGAAGTGATGGAAGATGATGTCGATTTAAGCGTTTTATATGACGGGGTTGTTGCAGAGAGAGTGAGAGAGACGATCTCGGAGGGTCCTGAGCTCTGTCCACCGATGAAGAAGACTTCACCGGCCTTTGGGATACTGCTAACGTCCGAAACATCCACATACGGTGACTTGATTTCCGTGGTCGCCCCAGATTTGACATCCAGAACGTACAGAACGGCACGCCCGTCCTGCATAACGGAACACAAAACCCTTTCACCCTTCTCGTCCAAAACCGCAGAGTACGATTCACCCAACGACCATGCGGGTAATGAGAAATCCTTCTCGGCTGGAGTGGGGAGGACTGGGACGGACTTCCCGGTAAGGGTGGAGTACGACCAAGGGTTTTGGTATCCGGATATATCGCTCGTGAATAGAATCGTTTCATTCGAGATCCAGAACGGGTACGCAGCACTGACTTGGCCCTTGACACCCCCAACCAACCTCTCCTCTTCAAGCTCAACCTTCTCTCCACCCGAACTCACTTTCACTTTAGCAACGTAAATCTCTGCACCCTGCCAAGGCATGTTTGGATGCCACCATTGTTGCCAAACCAAACACTTCCCATCCGGCGAGAACCTAGGCGAAGCATAAAAGTCCGCTCCAGAGAGCACCGGTGAAATCGTCTTCGTCGAGGTGTTGATCAAAACGAGAGACGTTTCAACTTCAGATGGCGATGGATGGGTGTGGTCTTCTAGGATCGCGACGAGGAGATGAGGATGCGTAGGTGAGACGGTGAAATCTGCGAATCTGTGGATTTTGTTATCTAGAAATGAAGCCCAGGGGTTTCCCCCATCAGATCGTCAGTCATCGACGAATCCTGATGGATGAAGTCCAGAGCTACCTGGAGTGACAGCGACAGGTTCACCTCCCTTCCCAACGTCCACCGCATAAACCCTCAAATCCTTAAAATTCGAGAAAAACACCACACCGCCATACGCGATCGCAGCGCCCCCTCCATACTCCTCCACTCGAGATCTCGCGTTCCACTCAGGTCCAAAGATGTCTTTACCTTTGCTCGTATCGACGATCACGCATCTGCCGCCTTCGCTGGGACGGGCTTCGATGTGGTAGACGGTGGATGTGATGGGATCGATAAAGATCGATGAGATTCTGATCGCCTGAGGCGGGAGTTGGTGGTGATAAGATAAGGTTGGACGGCTCGGCTCACGTTTTCAACGATTGCGTCCGAGGTGATTGGAGAGTGCCATGTCCCGTACGGTGCAGCTTTTGGGCTCATCGTAGATGAGATAAATGAACTGCGAATGCTGCGCACGCACTGATCTCGCAGCGATAAGATCCCAGCTGGATTGATCCGAACCCACACCACGCGAAATCGATCTCAAAGCGGAGAATGGAGACAAAAATATACTTATACATAAGGTGCAGGGCCGACCAGCGGCAGAGCCCGGTACGGGTCCACTCCGTAACATTACATTTATATATTGTGTAGATAGGCGGGGTGGTAGGATCAGAATGCGGGTTTCTGTCAAAATCAATTATCTTACCCTGGCGCGCACCTAAGTGTCATTCTGCCAGCGGCACGAAGGGCGGAACGGTATTCTTGCAACATAGAACGGAATTTCTTGATTGAATCAGTTGCGGAGTGGAGGATGTATGCAAGATGTACGAACAGATTTTCTTATTCGCAGCCTTCAGGACCCCTTCGGGAATGCGCAACTATAAATCAACGGTCCCGGGGCAACACAAATATTCCCGGAAAGCAGAGCGGACCATCCGACATACATCGGAAAGTACTAGTTCACAGTCTGTGTAATCGCATTGCGGGCAATATCCTTTGCAGAAAAGGAGTGTTCCATATCATGGGGGTAACTCGAGTTCAGTGAGAAAATCAATCCCAAATGCATCCAGTCTGTTGAGGGTATTGACCAAATTCACACTCGATGAAAGGTTTTTGATTGAAGTTTCAGCGCTGTCAGCCACCGTTGCTGTAACTTCTTCAGCTCACATCAATCGGCGGTGGCGACATTCGAGCTGGCAAACACACAGCAGAGAAAATCAATCATCCTATCCCGAGGAGACGAGCAGTGCACAAAGGTATAGATGTCAAATGCACCTTAAGTTCACTGGCTTCATCGTATCGACCTTTACCCGCTCGTGTGCGCATCGTCGTACAAAAGAGCCATCACAATATCCTCAACGTCAGTGTAGTATACAGTGTTCCACCCCAGTAACTCAAATTCCCGCTGTGCTGAAAGACTTCCGGCAGGGTGACCGCCGGTTTTTTTTACGGTTGCTGGCCGGTGCAGCAGCGATGCCGCCAGATCGTGGGAATCCGAGGGTCACTGATGTGACTTGTGACAAGTGGACCGAGAAAACAGGTTTTTTGCGGACGCGCTTATAATTCTGCACTATTAGACCCTGTACTAACGTACCGGGAAAAATCTACTACCCCTCCATCCTAGCATCTCCATCACCTCGTACCGGCGGCGTAGGGACCGGTACGGTCGTCGCCACACCATTCGCACCATTCCCATTCACCTCCGACGAACCCGTACCAGACCCAGAAACCGTCTGTTCCTCGTTCCCACTCCCATTCTGCCCGACCGAATCAACCCTCATAGCTACAGCAGCTTCAGCTTCAGCCTCCCTCTCCCTCTCCCTCTTCTCCTTTTCAATCTCCACCTCCAACTGCACAATATCCCCTGGTCCAATCTTCCCAAAATGCTGCAAATACCTGTCCCGAGCCGTCCGGAGAGCGATCCAGCTCCACCGGTGTTTTGTTTCTTCATGTTTGGCTATTATCGAGTCTGGGGGGAGGATGAGCGGTTGAGCCGGAACTGGAGCCGGAACCGGAGCTGGGGCTGGAGCAGGGGCAGGGGCAGGAGGGGGTGTTGATCGGACTTGGGGTTGAGTCTGGAGTTGTGTGACCGCAGCCGGAGCAGGGGCGGGAGAGGATGAAGGAGCTGGAATGGGTGTAGGTGAAGAACCAGGTTTCAATGGTAATGATGGATGCAATGTGTTCTGTGCCGGTGTAGTGGGCACTGGTTGCGCAATTACCGGTGGAGCTGGCGTAGGAGTAGCAGCCGTCGCCGGTGTTGTGGATTCAGGTATGACATCCGACATCTTCACATCCTTCGTCTCAGTCTCCGTCTTCTGTTGGGCTTGAGCCTGGGCCTGAGCTTGAGTCTGCGCACGAGCTCTCTGCTGAGCGATCTTCTCCAGCTGCTGTCTCCGCAGATTGATCCTCGCATCCTCCATCTTGATCTTTTTCGCAAAATCCTTCACTTCACCAGGTCTGCCAAATACCCATCAGCTTCTGGAAAAATGAAGAAATAGAGGGGGCGCGCACTGGAATGGTCGTTGCAAATCCGTCAACTCCCGATACCCCATCTCCCAAATCTCCGTCAGAGGGGCGGTCCCAAATTTGTGTTCCCACTCATCCGGATCTGCCATCATCTCAGTCCTCTTCTGCCTCGTCGCTTCTTCAAACCCAACCTTCCTCGTCACCTTACTATCACCCTCACTATCGCCCCCAATCTCACCATCACCAATATCAACAACGATCTCCTCACTCCACGCCACCTTATCAAACGGCATACATTGCTCGTTCTTCCACCTAACCCAACTCTTCTCCCTCTCCAGCACGGCGGTCACCGAATCGGCGAATAAGCGACCATTAGGTGCGGTTTGCTTCAGCTCTTCGATGCACTTGAGTTGGGTCTCTTGGACCCATTGCGCGTCCGTGGGTTCGAGAGTGAATTCGGCGATGTGGAGAGGTTTGTTCCCGGCTTTTGAAGCTGCTTGTTTCGCGGCTTTCGTGTGGGTGAGGAGGTGCTGGAGGATTGTCAAAAGTTGGAAGAGGAACTGTCGTCGGAAATGTGTGTCTGCAATCTGCTGTGGTGTTAGTGACCAGAGAAAGGTCAGGGCACAACTAGCTCACCTCGAGGTCTAACAGATCGGAGCTAGTCAGGAACTTCGCAAAGAAATAGCTCTTCAGAGAAGAAGATTCATCGACCCCTTCGGAAGCGTCGCGTTTCCGTTTCGATCCAGTAATAACCAAGGACTGGGAAGTCAACGGTGTAAGGTTGTTGTTGTTGTTGTTTCCTGATGCAGATTTATTGCCCATCATGGCGCGCTCCTTCGCGGTAGCCTCCTTAATGAATGGCAGGACCTTGTTCACCGATTCCTTGAAGGCGGGAAAAGCTACTGGATCTGCAAACACACCAGGTCGAGCGAACGGTTGCTGTAGCGACCAGAACGTGTAATAGAAGTCTATATAACGTCAGCGAATATCGGACTGGAGGAGAATCCAAGCGACGAAGACGTACCCTCTTTCTTCGCTTCCTCGAGCACCTCCGAGCTCTCGTCAATAGCCATCTTATCCTTATCCTCCCTCTCCTCCTTCGGCTTCTCAGGTTTGGCGACAGGTCCATCCCACGGTGGTCCATACTCACCCCTCAAATTCACTCCACTCCTCTCTCCAAGCGGGAACACCTGACTCAAAAATATCAGGATTCTGCCACAAAACTCTGTATTCTTCTCCCCCATCTTCGACAGCCTCCTCAACAGCTCGTTCAACGTCCGTAGGAGGATTAGCGCTTTGCCCTTTTGTGGAACCATGTCTCTTGTCAGACGAGTGACGCGGGATTGGATCCAGGAGAATATGTGGGAGCAGGAGGAGATTGTTTGGGTTTCGAGGAGGTCTTGGCAGGTCGTGAGAGGTGTTGAGGCTTCGCATGCGCCGTATTCGGTGAATGTGAGGGTGAGGTCGAGGAGGAGAGAGAAAGAAGTGTAGTATGTGGATAAGGAGGATGGGTCCCGGAGAGCTTGACCTTCAGTGGCCTATTTTGCGCAAAGATACGGTTGTTGCGCCGGAAGAGGACAAGAAACTCTCAGGTTAACCGACTGATAACTCATAAATGAGATCAACGAAAGACGTACTGCAAGGGATAAAATCTCACTCCTCAACAAGTACTCCCAAGTGGCATTCGGGATGGGTGCTCCATCCACCCTGGTTTTCGTCTCATCGAGGGTCGTCTGCACCAGGTCATCCAATTCGGCTCTCTCGACGCGTCTGCCACGTATCGACTTCAAAGCCGTCTGGAGTTCTTCCTTTGCGACCTCCATCTTCCACCGGTGAACCCGATAAGCCAAGCCCGAGCCTTGAGGAGGACGAGTTGGAGAGGTAACGAGCGTGACGCGCGAGAACAAGAGGTGGAATTTGATTTTTCTCACGATTGCTACGCTTTCGTCATCCTGTCCTCAATCACCAACATGTCCGCAGACAAGCAAACCCCAGACCAACCGAACCGAACCTCTTCCCTCGAAACCGACATACAAATGCTCGCATCGTTGGTCGCTTCGACCACCGTAACTACCACCACGACGAACGGTGACAGGACAGACGATCCCGGTGAGACCGCCGATGGAGAGGAGAATGGGGAATTGAGAATGGAGGACGTCGATGAACTGATACGACGACTGGAAGCTGCGAATGGTATTGCGGAAGGTGTGGAGGACAAGTTAGATGGGATCCTACAACATCTCGACGGGTTACTGAGCTCGTTGGAGGGGACCGGGGAGACGAAAGAGAATGGCGCTCCGGTGGACCCACAACCGGACCGATAACTCGACAAACAGGAGGTACGAAATGTATGCATTGTTCGATTCACAAGTTGCTCGTATAACGCGGTCTATAGATCTCCTGGACAACAATCCAATCCCCCCACCCAGCCACTATCACACCCCACCCGGTCCAGCCCACTCCCGCACATGCACGAAATCACCGACACGTATGATACCGTTCCCTCTAGGAACGCCGTTACACCCGAAGCAAGCCTTTCCGGGCCTAGCTGGGTCCTTCCCTCTCCGGAACTTCATCAAAACTTTGAATGGAACGACCTTATCCCTCACTCCTGTCGACGGATCAACATTGGGAAGCTGAAAGCGATCACGTTCGTCAGTGGACCAAAGTGCTGTTATAGGGTTATCTTTTTAGGACGTACCAAACACCGTGTACACTTGGAAACCAAATTTATTGGTACACCGTTCTCGGGGGAGTCCCTATTCGGAGATATCACCAGTTCCTTTATCACGTCCTCCACAAATGGCACGCCAGCACCACGAAACACAATGTTCGGTCGGAACCTAAATGTCGAGTGCGATCAGACATACCCCTGATACACCGGGACCTGGACGCACTCACCTCTCCATAGGAACCCGACTCGTCTTCCACAGGTCATCAATACCTCCAATACTCTCTCCGGACACCCCGCCACTCGCCCACCGATTGATTTCATCTCCGACCTTCTCCAGGCTTTCATCACTGGCAATCAGCAAAGGGAATCCATCCTGGTACACCGCACTGGCTTCAAGGTCTGGGAAGGTTTTGGTCGTATCACAGGCTCGACGCCTCGGACCTTTCATTACGAGGTGCACGGGACGGTCGAAGTATTTTGAGAGAACTTGAGAAGGTGAAGGCGAAGTGGGAAGGAGGGCTTCGCAGATGTACCCGTCCACCTCCACCACTTTGAACAGACTACAATCGTCTATCCTGTAACACGGCACCACCGAAGTCACATCCCCGGACCCACCGAAAAGAAAAAGTTCACTTACAGCTCCCATTGAGAGATGACGTCTAGGGTGGGACTCAGAGGGATTTGAAAAGTTTGGCATCCGGACTCGGGAGGGAACGAAACGACGAGTTTGCCACCGTACGGCGACGTCTCGTCGTACTCAATCTGTGGTGAAATAAGGACCATCTGTTTTGCCGATAGGTCTCAGCACATATGATGGCCTGGGAGGGTAGGCGTACCGAAGCGACCTCGCGTGCAGTGAGGATCGTATGGGTGTCTGCAGTTATAATACACCACTTTCTGTCGTTCTGTGAATACATGTCAGTCTGAAAACGCGATAAACGGCAACAAAAACGCGTACCTCCAATCCCTCGGGGGTATACCTCACTTCCGAAACCGACGTTCCGCGACAGCTCTACACGCAAGTCTGCGATACAGCGGACGCTCTCGAATCATTATGACGATCATCACAGACTAACCTTGATAGGGTGAACGAGCAACTTGGACACCGTCAACTCTCCGATATTTTCCGGCACCTCCCACACGTCTTCGTCGTACGCGGTGGTGGCATCTACGGGAGGGCATCCCCCGTGGTTTGTTGGTTTGTCATTCCGACGCACTCTCCCAAAGATCCCAAACACCCATAGCAGACAGAGGAGAAGGGCAAGGGCGGAAGAGAGAAGCGGGAAGATACGCGAGTCGTCCAGCACAAGCATGTGAGTGAAAAAGTGCGTTCTTCTCTGCGTTTGAATCGCATGCGCGAGGTGCGTCGGGTAGTTATGTACAGATCCCATCCCACCCTCGGACCACCGCTCGCAACTTATCTAATCTACCAACTCCCGTGACACATCGATGACGATTCATTTCGCCATCCGCGTTTGCCAAGCGAGAGGAAACTGCAGAGGTATTGCCAAACCTTGACGGTCTAAGGTCCGGACCTTGCTGACAAAGGCGGCCTGCAGGCGGTCCTTCTGAAGAAAACAGCTGACTGACCACCCCGGAAAGTCACGAGGGAGATGCCTTTCACGACGATACCGTTACCGTCTCTCGTACTTGGCATTCCTCGATCGGGCAGAGATCGGCACGCTGCCTCGTTCCCCAAACGCTTCAAGCCCCTACAATCTAGGTCTCGAGCCGGAGACTCCTCAAAAAGATAACCGCGCGCACGTCGGGAGAAGTAAAATCATAACAGGAACCAGCCGTTTGTACCTGTGGGCGCGCTCCAGCAAGTAGTAGGGGCCAGCTCCTGTTATAACCTCCACACAGGAGAAAATTGTGCACCTGAGCGAAGAATCGATTTGAGTCTGAACGGCGGGTTTCTAGAGGATGCGATGATATGTGTTTATTCCGCTTCTGGCTGTTTCCAGGCCTACAGTGTGGCTGGCATTGAGTACTTGAGTGATCACCACGGAACGCCGACCCCGTAAGCCAGAATAAGGTCGTTGCCGATATTAGGCGGAACCGCTGACAGAACCTGAGGCCGCTCAACTCGTTCCCCAAACGCTTCGAGTTCCCACAACCTAGGTCTCGAATTGGGCACTCTTCAAAAAGATAACCACGTGTGCACGTCGAACGCCGGGAGACAGAAGGAAAAGAATAACAGGAGCGAGCCGCCTGCACCTGTGGGCCGGCTCCAGCAAGTAGCAGGGGGCCAGCTCCTGTTACAACCTCCATACAGTCGGAAATCGTACACCTGAGCGAAGAATCGATTTGACTCTGAACGGCGGGTTTTTAGAGGATGCGACTATATGTGTTTATTCCGCTTCCAGCTGTTTTCAAGCATAAAGTGTGGCTGGCATTGAGTGATCACGGAACGCCGACCCCGTAAGCCAGAGTAAGGGTGACAGGACCTGAGGCCGCCCGTCTCGTTCCCCAAACGCTGTGAGCTCCCACAACCTAGGCCTCGAATCGAAGACCCTTCAAAAAGATACCTGCATGTGTACGCTGGGAGACGGAAGGAAAATAATAACAGGGACAAACCACCTGCACCTGTGGGCCGGCTCCGACATATAGCAGGAGGGCAGTCCCTGTTGCAACCTCCATCGGGCGGAAATCGTGCACCTGAACGAAGAATCGGTTTGAGTCTGAACGGCGGGTTTCTAGAGAATGCGATTCTGTACGTTTATTCTGTCTCCAGCTGTTTCTAGGCCCAAAGTGTGGCTGGCTGTGGCATCGAGTGATCACCACGGAGCGCCGATCCGGCAAGCCGGAGCAAGGTTGTTGTTAATATTAGGCGGGGGCGCGCAGAAAGCCGTACCTATACGCGTGGTCTCCCTGACAGTGGTGTCCAGCGGTTGGTTTATACGTGCCATCCCTGTGCAGTTTAGAGATTATCGCGCTGAGTAGATTGTAGATGCCTCGGCTGCATAACTTTTTGCGTGCTTATACAACAGTAAGGGACATGATATAAACCGGATGCGACAGTGCGTATCAAAGGTGGTGGCGCATTTACTCCTCTTCCTCGTCATCTCCACCCTCCTCACGCTTGGCAGCGGCAGCGGCACGCTTGCGCTTGACACGACCGGGGCGTCCACCACCGTACGGGGAGGTGAGAGAGAAGTCGATGTGTTTTTGAGAGTCGAGTCGGACAACAAAGGATGGCACGTTGACGATTTGCTTGCCAACACTTGACAAAATATGAGAACATCACCGTGCACCCGGAAGGGGGCCACGTACCGAATGTGTCGTTGTCTGATCAACACACGAGCATGGTGAATGCTCTTGGCCAAGCCGCTCTTGAACACCTGTGTCTGCAAGCGACGCTCCAAGAAATCCTCGATCTTCAAAGCCAACACGTAATCCAGTCGCATGCGGTGTTCATCGAGCACACCAATTCGTACAAGACGGCGAATCAAGGCGTTACCCTCGAAAAGACGCTTGGGATCCTTCTCGTCGAGCTTGAGAAGTTCACGAGCGGCACGTCGGATCTTGGAAAGAATCAGGGCAATTCGCCACAGCTCCCTCTTGTTGCGGAGACCGTACTCTCCGGCAAGCTGGTGTATCGGGGGTAAATATCTGCCAAAGGAAATGATCATAATACGCACCCTCAGCTCGGCATCGAGACGGGCCGATTCGAAAGGTCGACGCGGGACCTTGTAACTATTAGAATGATAATGGGGCACGGCGATTGATCAGCACGATGCATCCCTCCACACCAAAGTGGATCTTGAGGTAGTGAAATACGCTCACGTCTTGTTATGATTCCGTGGTGCCCTGCAAAGTAAGTGAGCCCCAGTGACAGCAAATCATCTTGCTACCCACCTTGGCATTTTTCCTGAGGAGGTCGGTCGATGGAATCGTAAGTGTTGTGTCTCAAGGAAGGGTGGAGGGATCGTGGGTAAAACTGTACTGCTATACGGAAGAGGCCGAAGCCACCGGAAAGAGCCGAGTAATCACAATCATCCGCTTTCCCACTCTCGCTACGCTCATCCTCCAGATCCTCCGGTGAGTCCACCGAGGTCGTGCCGGTTTCCTTTGCGCTGAAACGTACACCTTCAAGCTTTCAAAATGCCCCACTCTTTCGGTTACCGGGCGCGTACTCGCGATCTCTTCAAGCGCAAATTCAAGCGTGTGTAGTTTTGTCGAGCCCTTTCCGACTCTTTTGGCTAATACCGGACTTACAGAGAAGGGTTTCATTAAACTCTCGACATACCTCCTCAACTACCGAGTTGGTGATATCGTCGACATCAAGGCCAACGGAGCCCAGCAGAAGGGTATGCCACACAAATACTACCATGGGTTCGTCTCGAGATCTCGCTCCGTACCACACACGATTTACATATCAACACAGTCGAACGGGCATCGTCTACAACGTTACCCCCCGTGCCGTTGGTGTTATTATCAACAAGATTGTCGGTAACCGTTACATCGAGAAGCGGGTGAACATCAGGATCGAGCACATCAGGCATTCAGGGTGCCGGCAGGAGTTCTTGGATCGGGTGAAGAGGAACACCGCTGCTAGCGCTGAGGCCAAAAAATCCGGTCGTACGTTGATTTCCACCAGGTCCCTTCAAGGAGCTCTCCTGATCTTTTCGTTTAGAGCGTGTTGCCCTCAAACGGGTGCCAGTGTTACCCCGTACCAGCCGCACCGTCTCGACGGAGAACAACACTCCTCAGACGATTGTGCCTGTTCGTTACGAGACTACCATTTGATTTTTGTACCGGTACTGTATGCACGCAACCAAACCGCATAAGATTGTTATGGCCAGAGTCCCCGTCCGCCGCAAGAAATTTCTGAGCAAGGTGGGGCGAGCCCGAGCGCCCAGATCCCGGATCGCGCATCTCTCTCTGCCGCCACAGCGGTTTGCAGTACAGCCTCACTATTCCGCTATTCTATCTTCTCACCACAGTTCTGCCTCCGTTTAGCGACCTCGTAGCGACGTTGGGGTGAAAGGAGGCTTGGTCAGCTCTCTTTAAATCAAACCCATCGAGTGACGCGTGTTCGAATTTCAGAGGCTAGTGGTGTTCACCGTGAGTAACTCACAGTGGGCTGCACTCTACTCCTCGCGTTGGAGGAGTCTATCCAGTCTCAGAAACACTAGGGGGAACTACAGTGGACATTCGTTTGGCCACACCCCTCCCGGCCAGTCGCACCTCAAGACGTGTGTTTCTACTTGACATTGCGGCAATCGTAGTCGCCGTACCCGATTCTCTGAAGGGGATTAGGTTGACCGCTCTCCCACAGAAAGCGGGGCTCTCGCCCTGGGATTACATTGAACCGCCGAACTTCGGCCCATGTGGTCCGTTGACGCTGGCCGTGCTCCATAAACTGCCCTCCGACACACGAGGACGTTTACCTACCTCCCTGGGCTTGACATTGGGAACCCGCGCACCTGCAATATTCTCTATGTTATTTCTCTGAATGGGGTGGATGGCCCTGAAATTCTGCACCTGCGGTACTCTTCTTGTTTCAGTCCATGACCACACTTTACGACCGTTTCTCTGCCACCACGACAGCGATACGAGATCACGTAGCGTGGTCACCCACTTTTGTTGTGCAACCCATGATTTTCGGTTCAATCGCCGTCTCCGTCCGCATCCCAATTACCTGGATCCCAGCTTTCACATATGGTTGTCATTCCCGCCACAACCACATAATATCGGTGTCTCGGTTACTCTCGCGCCTTCTAGACACCATCGAGGCAGCTAAATACCATGTCTCTTCTCACCCCTTCTCCACGATCACACGAGATGCAAACTCGTCCTCTGCCAGACACTTGGTGGTACACCACGGCGGAGTCGATCTCGGATGGGTATCTCCTGGAAGGAGACTATCGGGAGTAGTTCCCTGTCCACGATAACCGTCAACCTGATGACCTTCGTCGGGGTCGGGAGTCGATTGAGTTGACATCATCGTTCTGACCCTCACGGCCCCGATGGATGTACTATTGCCTAGATGGTCAAGCTCGTCAAGCGAGCGATAGCTCCGTCCTGCGATTCACAAACCATGACCCTGATCTACGGAATAGCATTGAAAGGTCCGATATATCGCGCTCTCTGAAATCTTGTTTTCCGCTCTCTGTAGGGTCGTCCACCATATCACGGTCATCCAGGTTGAGCACTCACCCTCTCTCTCGGGTGCAGAGGATGAGTCTGCGGGATTCCCTAAGACCTCGGTGGGGCTTGGCATCAAGATCGTCGTATATCCTTCCCTCAGAAGGGGTCTCATCGTCGACCGCTACGCCGGTCGACCGTCTTGGAGAGTAGTAAGATGATTCATCGATTTATCCGCATAAATCTCCCGGCGACTTTGAGGGCATCTACCTCATTCCCATGATGCACAAACCGTTGGGACCGCGGATACGGTAGAGGCTGCCTGGTATAGTCGTCATGGAGGTTTAACGTTTAAGGTTTACGACCTGCCAAGCCATTGTTCGCTGGCACTCCCCTTCCCTGAATTCTGAATCAGGTGTTGGTGATACTTGATGCAAATAAATACATGCGATTCCGCTATGCACTAGAAAAACGAACAATAGAAGATATGTATACGAAAAACAAGTGAAGATGAAATCGTCAACAAGTATATCGCTCTGCTCCCGTATCGTGGGTCAAAAATCTCTCATGTACCAAAACGCCGTCGCGTCGTCTAAGCAAGAAAGAATACCCTCTATCCCAGGTCGCGCGTTACGATTCTCAGACCAGCATAACTCGACGATCCTCCACAGTTCATTGCTGAACCCGAGGCGTGCTGCCCCCTCCGGTTTCTCTGGTCGAATTCCTTCCATGATCGCGTTCATCACTAGCATATCCGACTGGATTTCAACGTAGGGGTGGTGCCCGCATAGTACCTGGGGGATTACCAGTTAACCGCTTAGAACCACGAACCAATTTGCGTGAATACCTACCTCGTAGATTACCATGCCCAGAGCATAGCAGTCGGATTGTCTTGTTGGTCTGTCGTTGTCTGATTGCAGTATCCCAAACCGCTCCGGGTATAGAAGTTCAGGACTCATCCACCGGTATGTTCCCCCCGCAGTGAACGACATCAATGTGTCGTTTGAAATCAATGACGCCTGGGATATCCCAGCAGCAGCGTGAGTTACGACGCTGGTGATAGTGGTAAGGCCAAAATCGGCGACACAGGCTCGTCGGTTCTCATTGATGAGGACGTTCGCCTTCGCGATCAGTGAGAGGTGTGCGAATATCTGATTTGAGAAAACACATACGCCTTTCAAATCTCCATGGACAATGCGGAGATCGTGCATGTGCTTCAAGCCATTTGCAACATCAACCAACTGGACAGTGAATCAGCCAGGCTCCTGTCAGGGTTAAGTGCAACACATACAAGCTCAATGCGGTTCGCATGTCGATCCTTCTCAACGAACTCGTTGATATTCCCATTTTCCATCCACGCAGAAACCATTGCAAACCGCTGGTTACTGACTGTCACTCCAATCAGCGGTAATATGTTTGGATGTCGGAGATGCTTCCAAGCGACCCCTTCTCGACAGAATCTCTGTAACATATTCATCCATACAAGCATGATAACACAGGCAGAAGACTCACGCTGAGGGTGACATCCAGGTCACTAGTGGTGTATATGCGTACAACCTTGATGGCTACCCGACGTCCTTCATATATACCCTGTGACACATCAGCACACCCCCCACTTGTGATTTCCGTGGAGCCTTCTGAACAATCTGGGATGTGCATAGACTTTGGGATCACGCGATGCCGGCTACAAGTCTTGCAGAGCTTATTGAACAATTTGAGTCGGTCCTGGTCTGACATAACCTCATTTTCGAGACGCTGCAGCTTGGTTCAGTCTCAGAAGAGAGCAGAGAAGATGGAAGGACCTGCCTTATCCATTTCATTAACGAGTCTCTCAATTTCTGGTTCTGGAACTTGTAGAAACTGGAATAGAGAGGCAATCCGTGGGAGAAATCTTCCGCGTCGCTGTTGCCCTGTGTCAATGTTCAGAAACTTTCAGTTAGGGTTTCGGGTGTTTCGTGTGCTCCAATTACCTGAATTGGCATTCTGGACCACCTGGAGACTCGATTTTAAAAATAACTTGCCCACAGCATGGACTTCCCATCGCTTCTTCGGGTCGTCACTCCAACAGGTTGTAATCATATCCCATACTCTGCGTCGCAACCATTGACTTGCATCTTGATTCCCTGGACGCAGGGGTCGTTCCCCAGATTTAATGTGGGAAATTACAGCCTTGTGGTCACGAATCCCGTCATATGGAAACACCCCTGTGAGGACCTGATATTAATGGGGTGATTATATTGAGTATCACTCGGTTTCCCAATTGAGGAGGAGCGTACCGTAAAGGACGTCATCGCGAGCGAGTAAACATCACTCGCTTTTGAGGGCGAGTCAATGCCATCATGGTTGTCAAACTGTTCTGGGGCCATATATCGGACAGTTCCTTGCTTGAACCGGTAGCCCCAGGAATCAGGGAATCCACCCGCAATCCCAAAGTCCCCAAGGCATGCGTTGCCATCTGGAGTAATCAGAATATTGCCCTGTATGTGCGAAGCATCAACATGTGGGTGGGCATACAGACCATTTTGTATCACCTACAGGAGCGATACAACCGTGTAATACATCGAGCCCGTGAAGATACGAGAGGCCATCGCAGACCCCCGCGAGCTGTTACCGACATGGTCAGCGGTGTGCCCCTACCAATTTCAATGGGTGCATACCAGCATTAGCCTATTGGCGTTCCCATTCTTTTGGGTGTACTCCACAATGTTTCCATCTGGCATCCACGGGCTCATGATGCAAAGTGGAAATGCTGTCTTCGAAACCTCAATTATGGGGAGTACGTTCGGATGGGAAAGGGGCTCTTCACGATAATAGTAGACCTGGTGAGGCGCGTTTGAGTTTAACTCCGATGAAAAAAGGAGTGCGCACCTTCATGGTTATCAGCAAGCGTTCTACATACCGTATCCGGATTGCCTTGATGCATACCTGATCCCCATGATGATTTTCCTTCCAAATATCCGTGAAACCAAAGGGATCATAGTCCAGTGATTCATTGCCCAGCTTTACCATGTCGGAGAAAACATATGATGTATGGAGGAGGGCGTGGGCATAAAGTCTGAACAACGGACACCATATGGAAGAGCCGGTGAAATTGATGTTCATAGCCTAACCACCAGAGGTTTCAGAGGACGAGGGAGGACTTTCTTACAAAGACATACCTCATTAAACGTTTCTGCCAACACTGTCGCATCCTCTGGGGACAGACCCGTCGGAGATGTTCTAGCCCTCAAGACCACTTCGGAGATCCTATCCGCACACTCCTTCTCGCTTTCTGCCCAGCGCAACTCCGGATTGGGGACGGATAGCGCACGCACAAAGTCTTCCCCAAGTTTGGTCAGGGTCTTGGGAACAAGCCAGGTGAATTTGACTAAATTATCTATTCGTCAGCTGTCACCGCTCATGTTCATGTCGGTTGGTGGCTCACTCTCCTAGGCTGTACAACTCATGACTACCTGACCGAGTGGGAAGATCGCGGCGGTAGGAAGAGAGGTATCTGGCCAACTGTCGACGTTACAAGGAGAGGTGTACCGCCGGCCGTTCCCTCACCGTGGCCACGGCATTGCCCGAACCGGACAGCGCACAACAGGGTACTGGCGCCATCAACCGCGTGATCGTCCCGATACCCGGAAGCCTTCCCTAGAACTCCCAAGGCCCTTGTACGACTCGACTCGCCATCTTCTCTCCGTCTGACCCTTCCTACGAATACCAGAATTAGGTATCATGTACCGTACCCGTAAAGACTAGATTGTGGTGGCAGACCCGAAAGGACTTGGCTCACTGATATCATTCCGCAGATGCAAGCCTGCAGCCGGGGTCATAGTATCGGTTGCGAACATGTAGCGGAGGGAACAGATAGAGGGAGGGAGTGGTTTTCACATGAAGTGTGACCTCTTTCTCTCCTCTCTTGCAACGAAGTGATTGACCCAAGTGTTTTTCAAGGGGATAACAGGGGGGGTAAGGACTGTCGGGATCCACCCGAACCCTTGATGAATTAATCAAGCCATCAGTACACTCTTTATATGAATATCAGTGGCGGATACCCACCCGTGACCATTCATGGTTGTACTCTGGGGAGGTCGTGAAGCTTCTTCAACACACCGGCGGTTTCCTCGGAGGTTGAAGGAGGTGCGGGCCCGACCGACGGCCACAGCGGACGGAGGAATGCAGAATGCCAACTTCTATTTTTCTGTCAATCTACTGGATTATTACATGATGCCGCGCCGGCTCACCCATCGAAAACTTGGGGACCCACATTTACGTGGTCTGGTGGTGAGCTTCGCCCTTCGAGATACCGGAAGCAACAAGAATGCGCCAGCCTCGGTTGTTACAGGAAGGACGTAGCTGTCGCCGGCAGTGGTCGTGGAAGGAGTGGAAGCTGGTTCCGTCGCATCGTACGGTGAGTTCCGAAGCGAGGTCGGCAGAGAGAGGGGCCTGGAGTGGAGTGGGAGTGGAGAACGCTTTTACGGATCCGACGTGCATCAGCAATGTGCTTTGTGCTTGCCGGGGTAAGCGAGTCGGGTAGAGGGTTTTGAATGGAGAACTCGGCACTTCGACTCAATCCGCTCCAAAACCGAGTCGATCGCCTTCTTCCCGAGGGGATGGGATTGCTGATGTGGTCACTGGCGGCCTAAGAAGGCCGGGAATGGGTTTCGAGGTCGAGGGAGGGTAGAGACAAGGGACGTAGTCCCTTTGGCGCTGGGTCCTGTGCCCTGAATTCTCCGGGGTAAAGGTCCTGAACGAAATCTACGTGAGGAAAAAATGGTAAAGTTGAGCCATGCGCATTGCGTCTGGGTGAGTTCCGGGGAAGAGCGGACCGTTTCGGTGGATGGAGGAGAATGAGGAGCCTGGCGGATCTGAATAGGCGCACACAAAAGTCAGGAGAGGAGGTAAATCTCCGCGATTTGAGTTGTGAATTTAGATACGCACAGCTGAGAAGGCGTGCCCGGTGACGAAGGACATGAGGGATGGCAAGAGAAAGTTCGAGGGAGAAAGGACGACTTGAGGTCCGATTTTGCGAGGTTTAGTGGTGAGTCTCGTTTTCCAGCCAGGGACGACAAGAACGCGCCAGCCTCGATAGTTCAGGGAGCGATGTGGCCAGCGTTAGCAGCGGTGCCGGTAGCAAGAGTCGAAATGAGTTCTGTGGCGTCGTACTATGTGGGTTCTAAAGCGAGGTAGACGAGAAGGGCAGGAGCGGAGAACCATGGTCATTGGAGGACAGAGAGACGAGCCGCAAACGAGACGGATGTGAACCCTTTGGCGCTGGCTGATCATATGTCTCGGGTTCCTTTACGTACTATACCGTGTGCTGGACGAGACGAGAGATATACTGCGTCTGGGTAGACCCTAAGGAAAACCAAATGTTTTCAGGGGATAGGAGGATGACAGGAATCCGGGGGGTACTCCCTCTCTCGACTCGTTGCTATCCTTTCGTCGTTTCGGTCCACTTCGACCCCGTCTGGCACATTCCAACTCCCAGCAACTTTGGGTTGTTTTCTCGTCAACATCCAGATCCATTCCCCGCACTTCTCCAAGTCCAACGGTCGGTAGCATTCAACAAGCGACTGGGTAGAAATCCGTGTTCCGTCTGCCCTTGGTCTGGCCCGGCTAACCGACGTGGGGGTGCTTCACATCCGTTCCCAAGACCATCGAGTCCCTTGGCCGGAACGAAATCCCGGAGATCATAAGAGTTGAAGTAAACGAGAACCGAGATTGAACCGATATCGAACGCGTAAGCCAAGGAGAAGGCCCATTCCTTCCTTAATCCAACAGCGGTGACTGGATTCGGGCAGGTCTATCCAAGCGCGAAGGACTGCGCGTTCGGATTTAAAGCCCCCCATAAGATCAGATCCATCAAGATCAAAGGACGATCTAACTGAGCCACGTAATGGAAAGCGACCCTGGAATGCATTCAGAAGGGTTGGACCGACCAGCTGGTGTGTTCACGCCTCCTATCACTTTGTCGATGCTTCCAGGGGTTGGACGGTTACGAGGAACCGTTCTTACGAGCGCGGTGGTAAATATAGGACCGATTGCAAGATGTGCTGGTCACTCAGCAACGATATATTCAGGGAACGAACCTGCTCTAACATGAATACAAGGAATGGATCCCTCTACCTCAGCGACCTTCCCCCGCGGACGGGAGTCACGATGACGAATATCCGAAGTGGAGCCGGAACCTCATAGGTTTGTCGGCTGCCTCAGCTACCGTATGTGCGAGGAACCACCTTCCCCGCCCTCTCGTCGCGAGCGGCGGACCCAACGTTTCAAATCACCGTAGGAGCAATGGCAGCTGTCTGCTTTTCAACCACACCCGTCCGGCCGTCCCTCTACCCAGCAGTGGCCCCGATTCACTCCAAGCATTCCCGTGCATGGGCCCGGAGAGCAGACCGACAAAGAGAGGGCGGAAGTCCGGGCTTGCAAGATGATCCGCTGAGGTAAGGTATGGTGAAGAAGCTGTCTCGCCCTGCCTCCAGGGAGGATCACCCCGACGGCGTAAAAACCTGGGGTATTGACCGCCACCCGGCTAATTGCGAGCAGGCAGACGTTTTGGCGTTGACTGGATCCTTCGATTGCAGAGGAGATATCCTCGGATTCGGCTGTGATCGGGTCAAGGGTATACTCCACACCATCCAACACCCGCACAAGTGGAAGAAGGTGAATCAATTGTGGTCGAACCTGCTCCATACTCCCGGTGGCGCATCAGACAGACGTTCAAGGACGAATCCAAGGAACTTACAGGATCAAGTACAACAGGAGGGGCGCCCATGATACCAGTAAATCTACGTCGGGACACAGTACACCGTGAAATTCCCGCTGGGCGTCCGATCTGGGATGAGGTGAGAAGCGATACTGAGGAGCGCAGTTTTTGGCGTTTCAAGCGCTCTGCGCTATGGTCCGCTGGTAGAGTCTGTAAGCTCCGTCGATAACGGAGGACGAAGAGAGTGATGGCGACGACAGTGCACTTCTGTGGCCTTCTCCGGGTAGTCCCCAGAACATACGCGGATGCGATTGTCACAAATCCCCGAATCATGAAGGTCCTTCGTGTACGTCGGCGGAAGTTCCAAAGGTTACAGGGTGAGGACCAATGCCCGGTAGCGATGACGAGGAGGGACGGAGGTCGGTGGTACCATCTTGGCGCCATATGTTCGTAAATCCGCGTAGATATTTCCGGAAACCAAAACTGGCAGGGTCGAGACCATCAAGAGCCTACGCTGGCTTAAGCAGAGAGAGGGAAAAGCGAAGTGGAGACGGTGCACCTTGTTCAGATAGCCAACGAGCTACGCTGGTTCATCGCCCTGAACTCCCTCCCGCAAAGTACACTGCTGACTTGATCGTGGAAACAAGATGAGGATTTGTTGAAAGGGTGGAGTCGTTGCAAGATGGGGGACCGGGCAGAGACGCGTACCATTAGCCGGGGTGGTGGGTGACGGGAAATGCGATCTACAAGGCGGATACGAAAGGGAGGGCGGGTGAACTGTCCGCCAAGCTCCGGACGCCTTTCGCTGCTGAGAGGGCACGGATGTCGTCGCTCGTGGTCGCACAGCCGTCCAGAACGAAAGATCGCGAGCAAGGTTGAAGGCGGTGAAAGGAAACTTGGTAGACTCTCTTCAAACCCGAGTGACGCGCGTTCGAACCGGTGTTTCAAACTTTTAACGTTTAACGTTTAACGTTCAGCAGCCTCCCCTCCTACGACCTCGTATACTTATACCTCGATACCCTTTTCTCTCTCCTAAAGCCGTAAGATACCAAAGACTTTACCGTCCCGGGCACCATTTCCCCGCCACCTCAATTCAGTGTGTGCCAACCGCATCCCTGTGAGCCCGTGCGTGTTCGCGCCACTTTATTTCGTGTTGTACCCTTACCGGTCCTATCAGTCGGATGATCTCCGTTTTTTCCTTAGTCACAGTCGCTCTCCCTCTACCGAGGACCATAATCCAATAGAGTTGGAACCCTGCTTCAGTCCAGCACACCCTCGGTCTCATCTCGTCCTCCACGACAGCCACCACCACAAGCCAACAAACGTCTCGCGTTCAACACGCCCTTGTCAACCTTCGCAGTTACGATCTTATTATCACCCTCGTTAGGCCCATACCGTGGGCAACCGTGCCTCAAGCAACAAATACCACGATGCTCTCACCTACTCGGCATCCATGGAAAGGCAAATTAAGGAAGCTCCTATGATCTTCAGGAAGGAGTGCAAAATTCTGTTACTCGGTAAGTCGCTCTCATTCACTCACGGCCTACGGTCAGAGTACGGCTTTGGAAGGTCCGCGACTCCTCTGATATGTATCGGAGTTCACTCTTTTCCTGCTCCTAACTCTGCCACCTTATTTGGTTTTATCTCTTGTCGGTTTGCCAAGGCATCCAAATACCGCGCCTTTTCTGGTCCTTTCTCTGCAGTTACACGAGATGTGAACTCACCCTCTGTCAGACATCTGGTAGTGCGCTACGACAGAGCTGACCTCGGACGAGTGTCCCTCGGAAAGAGGCCGTTGGGAAGAATTCACTGTCTACGATAAATGTCGACGCGATAACCTTCGTTGAGGTCGGAGGTCGATTGGGTTGACATCACGTTGGTCCCGTGGTCCTGGCTGTATCGTTGCTTAGATGGTCAAGCTTGTCAAGCGAGCGATAACTCCGTCTCGCGATTCACAAACTAGGTCCCGGATCTGTGGAATTGCATTGAAAACTCCAATGCATCGCGCTCTCTGAAATCTTGCCTCTCACTCTCCGCAGGGTGCGTGTCGCCCACCCTATCGCGGCCATCCAGGTCAAGCACTCGCCCCCCATCTCGGGTGTTAAGGATGGGTCTGTGGGATTTTCTAAGCCCTCGGTGGGGCTCGGCACCAAGATCGTCGTATATCCTCCCCTCAGAAGGGGTCTCATCGTCGACCGCTACGCCGGTCGGCCGTCTTAGAGAGTAGTAAGATGACTCATCGAATTATCTGCATGAATCTCCTGACGACTTTGAGGGCAGCTACCTCATTCCCATGATAGACAGGTCATTGGGGCCACAGATATGGTAGAGGCAGTCTGATGTGACTGTCGTGGAGGTTTAACGTTTACGACCTGCGAAGCCATTGTTCGCTGGCACCCCCCCTTCCCTGAATTCCGAATCAGGTGTTGGCAATACTTGATGAATATATGTGATTCCGCTATGCACCAGGAAGATGAACGATAGAAGATATGTATACGAAAAACAAGTGAAGATGAAATCGTCAACGAGCATATCGTTCCGCCCCCGTATCGCGGGTCAAAGATCTCTCATGTACCAAAACGCCGTCGCGTCGTCTAAGCAAGAAAGAATACCCTCTATCCCGGGTCGCGCGTTACGATCTTCCAACCAACATAACTCGACGATTCTCCACAATTCATTGTTGAATCCGAGGCGTGCCGCCCCCTCCGGTTTCTTCGGTCGAATCCCTTCCATGATTGCGTTCATCGCTAGAATATCCGACTGGATTTCAACGTAGGGGTGGTGTCCGCATAGGACCTGGGGGATTGCCAGTTAACTGCCTAGAACCACGAACCGATTCGCATGAATACCTACCTCGTAGATTACCATGCCCAGAGCATAGCAGTCGGACTGTCTTGTTGGTCTGTCGTTGTCTGGTTGCAGTACCCCAAACCGTTCCGGGTATAGAAGTTCAGGGCTCATCCACCGGTATGTTCCCCCCGCAGTGAATGACATCAGCGTGTCGTTTGAAATCAATGACGCCTGGGACATCCTGGTGGCGGCGTGGGTTACGACGCCGGTGATAGTTGTGAGACCAAAGTCGGCGATACAGGCTCTGCGGTTCTCATTGATGAGGATGTTCGCCTTCGCGATCAGTGAGAGGTGTGCGAATATCTGATTTAAGAAAACACATACGCCTTTCAAATCTCCATGGACAATGCGGAGATCATGCATGTGCTTCAAGCCATTTGTAATGTCAACCAACTGGACAGTCAGTCAGTCGGGCTCCTGCCAGGGTTGAGTGCAACGCGGACAAGCTCAATGCGGTTTACATGTCGATCCTTCTCAACGAACTCGTTGATATTCCCATTCTCCATCCATGAAGAAACCATCGCAAACCGCTGATTACTGACCGTCACTCCGATCAGCGGTAGAATGTTTGGATGCCGGAGATGCTTCCAGGCAACCCCTTCTCGACAGAATCTCTGCAACATATTCATCCATACAGGCATGATAACGCAGGCGGGGGACTCACGCTGAGGATGACATTCAGGTCGCTAGTGGTGTATATACGCACAACCTTAACGGCTACCTGACGTCCTTTATATATACCCTGCGATACATCAGCATACCCCCCACTTGTGACTTCCGCAGAGCCTGCTGAACAATCTGGGATGTGCATCGACTTTGGGATCACGCGATGTCGACTGCATGTTTTGCACAACTGATTGAACAATTTCAGCCGCTCCTGACCCGACATGGCCTCATTCTCGAGACGCTGCGGTTCGTGTTAGCCTCAGAGGAGTGAAGAAGGCAGAAAGACCTGCCTTATCCATTTCATCAATGAGCCTCTCGATTTCCGGCTCCACCGGCTCCGGAACTTGTAGGAACTGGAACAGAGAGGTGATCCGTGGGAGGAGCATCGCGAGTAGCTGTCGCCCTGTTTCCATTTTCAGGAACTTTCAGTCAGGTTTTCCGGCAATCTGAGTGCTTCCATTACCTGAAATGGCATTCCAACGGCCCGATGTAAAAAATAGCTCACGCATGACGGGGACTTCCCATCGCTCCATTGGGTCTTCACTCCAACAGGTTGTAATCATGTCCCATACTTTGTCCCGCAACCATTGGTTCGCATTTTGATCACTTGGACGGAGGGGTCGTTTCCCATATCTAATGTGGGAAGCGATAGTGCCGTAGTCGTTGGTCCCATCATATGGCAATACTCCTGTGAGGACCTGATGGTAATGGGGTCATTGCACTGAGTATCACTCAGTTTCCCAATCGAGAAGGAGCGTACTGTAAAAGAAGTCATTGCGAGCGAGTAAACATCACTTTTTTTTGAGGCTGAGTCAATGTTATCGAAGTCCAACCGTTCCGGGGCTATATATCGGACGGTCCCTTGTCTGAACCGGTAGTGCCAGAGAGTGGAAAATCCATCCATGATCCCAAAGTCTCCAAGGCACGCGTTGCCACTTGGAGTTATCAGAATGTTGCCCTGTAGGTACGAAGCATCAACATGCAGGTGGGCATACAGAACATTTCGTATCACTTACAGGAGCGATACAACCATGTAATACACTGAGGTCGTGAAGATATGAGAGGCCATCGCAGACCCCTGCAAGCTATTGCCGACATTGTCAGCGGTGTACCCCTACCAATCTCGATGGGTGCATACCAGCATTAGCCTATTGGCGTACACGTTCTTTTGGGTGTACTCCATGATGTTTCCGTTTGGCATCCACGGGCTCATGATGCAAAGCGGAAACAATGTCTCCGAAACTTCGATTATGGGAAGTACGTTCGGATGGGAAAGGTACTTGCTCCCTTCGACTTCACGACAGTAGGCCTGGCGTGAGACGTTTTGAGTTTAACCCCGATTAGAAGAGGAGCCGCGCACCCTTTTTATTCTCTCCAAGTCACTTGTATTCCGTATCCGGATTGCCTTGATGCATACCTGACCCCCATGGTAACTTTCCTTCCAAACATCCATGAACCCAAAGGGATCGTAGTCCAGTGATTCATCACACAGCTCTACGCCGGGGAAAATGTGTGATCCACGAAGGAGGGTGTGGGCATAAAGTCTAAACCATGGGGACCATCTGGGAGAGCCATCGAAGCCGATTCTCACGGCCTAACAACCGAGAAATTTCAAGGAACGAGGGAAGATTTTATTATGAAGGTATACCTTATGAAACGTTTCTGCCAATACTGTCGCATCCCTTGAGGACAGACCCGTCGGAGATCCCCTAGCCCTCGAGACCACTTCGGAGATCCTATCCGCACACTCCTCCCCGCTCTTCACCCGGCGCAACTCCGGATTGCGGACGGATAGCGCACGGACAAAGTCTTCCCCCAGTTTGGTCAGGATCTCGGGACCAAGCGAGGCGAAGTCGACTAAATCATCTATTCGTCAGCTGTCACCGCTCGTGTTCATGTCGGTTGGTGGCTCACTCTCATGGGCTTCTGCCAAACTCATGACTACCTGACCAAGTGGGAAGGTCGCGGCGATAGGAAGAGAGGTATCCGGCCAACTGTCGGTGTTAGAAGCAGAGTTTACCGCCGGCCTCGCGGAAACCACACCATTCCCTCACTGTGGCCACGGCATTGCCCGAATCGGATAGCGTACAACAGGGTACTGGCGCCATCAACCGCGTAATAGTCCCAATACCCTCCCTAGAACTCTCAAGGTCCTTGTACGACTCGACTCGTCATCTTCTCTCCATCTGACTTTTCCTACGAATACAAGAATCAGGTGCCGCGTATCGTACCCATAAATACTGGATTGTGGTGGCAGACTCGAAAGAACTTGGCTCGCTGACACCATTCCACAGATGCAAGTCCGCGGTCGGGGCCATAGTGTCAGCTGCAAACAGGTAGCGAAGGAAACATATGGAGGGATGGAGTGTGGCATCCTTTTCTTTTCTCTTGCAACGAGGTGACTGACCCGAGTGTTTTTCGAGGGAATAAGGGGGGGGGGATAGGGACCGTCGGGATCAACCCGAACCCTTGATGAATTATTCAGCCATCAGTACCCTCCTTGCATGAATGTCAGTGGCGGGTACCCACTCGTGATCATTCATGGTTGTACTCTGGGGAGGTCGTGAAGCCTCTTCAGAACATGCTAACGGTTTCGTTGGACGTTGAAGGAGGTGCGGACCCAACCGACGGCCACAGCGGACAGAGAAATGCAAAATGTCAACTTCTATCTCTCTCAATCTGCTGGATTATTACATGATACCGTGCCAGCTCTTCCACCAAAGATGAGCAGAGTCGGAAATCTGCATTAGGTGGTCTAATGGTAAGCTTCGCCCTTTTGTGATATCAGCTCCAGGAGCGACAATAATGGGTTAGCCTTGGTCGTTGCGCAGCTACTGTCGTCGGCAGTGATGGTGGGAGGAGTGGGAGCTGGCTCCGTCGTATCGTACTGGGCGAGTTCCGAGGCGAGGTCGGCGGGGGGAGGGGGCCTATGGTAGAGTGGGGGCGGAGAACACTTCATGGAACCGACATGGTCATTGGCGGTCTGGGAAGGTTGGGGGTGGGTTTCGAGGTCAATGAGAGGGTGAAGACAAGGGATGCGGTCCCTTTGGCACTGAATTCTATGCCCCGAGTTCCTTGAGGTACAGGTCCTGAACGAAATCTACGTGGGGAAAAAACGGCAGGGCTGAGCCACGCGCATCGCGTCTAGGTGAGTTCTGGAGGAGAGCGCACCCTTTCTGTGAATGGAGGAGAATGAAGAGCCCGACGTGTCTGAATAGGCGTGCACAAAAGTCGGGAGAGGAAGTACTCCGCGATTTGGGTTGTGGATTTAGTACACATGTCCCGGAAGACTTGCCTGAAGACGAAGGACACGGGAGACGGCCAGAAAAAGTTCGAGCGGAGGGTGTCGGGGGAGGGGGGAGGATGGCTTGGGGTCTGGTTTTACAAGGTCTAGTGGTGGATCTCGTTCTTCAACCAGGGACAACAATAACACGCCAGCCTCGGTAGTTCCAGGAGCGACATCCCGAGCGTTAGCGGTGGTATCGGTAGTAGGAGTGGAAGCTTGTTCCGCGTCGTCGTCTTGAGTAGGTGCCGGGGCGAGGTCGGCGGAAGGCTGTGCATTGGGAGCCCGAGAAGAGAGACGAGCCGCAAACGAGTTTTGGAATTGAAGACGGATCAAGATGAGGGACATGGACCCTTTTGCGCTGGCTGATCATAAGTCTCAAGTTCCTTTACGTATTCCGTGTGCTGGGCGAAACGAGAGATAGTAGAGGCCGGTCTTCCGTCTGCCTGCCAATCCAACCTTGATCCAACCCGACTAACCAACATGGAAATACTTCACATTCGTTCCCAAGACCACCGGGTCCCCCGGCCGAAGCGAAACCCCGGAGATCATAGGAGTTGATAAACAAGAACTGGGACTGAGCCGATACCGAGTGCATAAACCGAGGAGAGGACCCATTCCTTCCCTTGATCCCCAACCCTACAGCAGCGAGCGGATTCGGGCGGGACTTTCCAAGCGCGAAAGACTTCACAGTCGAGAACTGGGCTTCGTACTACACGGAACGGCAACCTGTGCGTTCGGAAAGCCCTCGATAAGATCAGATCCGCCAGGATCGAAGGGTGACCCAACCCTGAACCACATAACGGAAAGGGACCCTGGAGTGCATTCCGAAGGGTTGGACCGACCAACTGGTATGTTCACGCCTCCTATCGCTCCGATCGACGCTTCCAGGGGTTGGACGGTTACGATGAATCCGTCTTGCGGGTACAGCGGTAAACATAGGACCAATTGCAAGGTACGTTAGTCACTCAGCAACAATATATTCGGAAAACAAACCTGCTCTAACATGAATACAAGTGACTCCTGGATTCCTCTACCTCAGCGACCTTCCCCCACAGGCGGGAGTCACGATGTCGAATATTCGAAGCGGAACCGGAATCTCACAAGTTTGTCGACTACCTTAGCTACTGTGTGTGCGGGGGGCCGCCTTCTCCATCATCTTGTCGCGAGCGGCGGACTCAAGGTTCCGAATCATCGTATGAGCAATTGCAGCGCCGCCTCCGAGCCGGCAGCTGCCCGCTTTTTAATCACACCCGCCCCGCGGTCTTCCTGCTCGGTAGTAACCTTGATTCATTGCAAGCATTCTCGTGCATGGCTCTGGAAAGCAGGTCGATGAATAGAGGGCGGAAGTCCGAGCTCGCGGAGTGATCCGCCGAGGTGAGGTAGAGGGTAGGAGTTTTCTCGCGCTGTCTCCAGGGAGAATGCCACCACGACGACATATAGACCTGGGACGTTGACTGCCACCCGGCTGGTTGCGAGCGAGCAAACGTTTTGGTGTCGAGTTAATTCTCCGTGTACAGCGGAGATATCTGCCGGAGTGGGAACTAGATCTGTCGCATCGCACCGAGCGGTCGGCGAGGAGTGCCGAAAAGGGACAAGTCGCGAATGAGTTTTGAAGTCGGGGGCGGGCGTCGCATTGGCTTGGCGTCGACTTCCAGGCCATGTGTTCCCTGAGGTTGGACAGAATCCGCACGGGGCAGAACGGTGGAGTTGCCCAGTAGAGGTCGGCCATCGGGTGATGCCGAACTCACTCGGAATTAACCTTCGGGATCGCCACCACGGTTGCGCCCAAGACCAGAGCTGATTTCTCCTCGGCAACCTGGTGCAGATATTCCGCCCACCAAATCTACCTCTCCGATCTGAGAGAGGAGTCTCTCTGGCCGCAGAAACACTAGAGGGAACTGTCGGACGATTGATTTGGCCATGCACCCCGGCCAACCGCACCTCGTAACGTGCGTTTCTATCTTAGTTGCGGCGATCGTAACCATCATACCCAATTCCCTGAAGGGATCTAGTAGATTATCCGCTCTCCCACGGAAAGCGAAATCCTCGCCCTGGAGTTGCACTGAAGTACTGAACTTCGGCCCAGGGGGTTCGTTGATGTTGGTTGCGTTCCCAAAACCGCCCTCCGACACACGAAGATGTTTACCTAACCTCCTGGGCTTGACATCGGAAACTTGGGAACTCGCGCACCAGTACGATCCCCCAGATTATTCCTCTGAGTGACGTCGACGACGCTACAGCTCCGCACCTGCAGTACTTGGCCATACTCTACGACAGTGGTACGAGATCACGCAGCGTGGCCATTCACCTCTCCCGGGGAACCTATAGTTTTTGGCTTACAATCGCTGTCTTTGTCCGCACCCCAATTATCTGGATCTTGACCTCCGGATCTGATCGTCAACCCTGTCATTCCCGTCACAATCACATCACACCGGTGCCTCGATTACTCTCGTGTGTTCTAGATACTATCAAGGCATTCAAATATCACATCGTTTCTGATCTTTTCTCCGCAGTTACCCAAGATGCGAACTCGTCCTCTGTCAGACATCTGGTGGTATGCCACGGCGGAGCCGACCTCGGACGAGTGTCTCCCGGAGGAAGATCATCGGGAAGAATTCACTGTCCGCGATAAACGCCGACGTGGTAACCTTCGTCGAGGTCGGGAGTCGATTGGGTTTACATCATGCTGACCTCCGCGGCCCCGATGGATGTACTGTTGTTTAGATAGTCAACCTCGTCAAGCGAGCGATAACTCCGTCTCGCGATTCACAAACCAGGATCCTGATCTACGAGATAGCATCGGAAGGTCCGATTATCGTGCTCTCTGAAATCTTGCCTTTCATTCTCCGCAGGGTGCGTGTCGTCCACCCTATCGCGGTCATCCAGGTTGAGTACTCGCCCTCAATCTCGGGTGACGAGGATGAGTTTGCGGGATTTTCTAAGATCTCGGTGGGGTTCGGCATCAAGATCGTCGTATATCTTTGTCTCAGAAGGGGGTATCATCATCGGCCGCTACGCCGGTCAACCGTCTTGGAGAGTAGTAAGGCGACTCATCGAATTATCCGAATAAGCCTCCCGACGACTTTGAGGGCATCTACCTCATTCCCATGATGCACAAACCGTTGGGGCCGCGGATACGGCGGAGGCTGCCTGATATGGCTGTCGTAGAAATTCAACGTTTACAACCTGCGAAGCCATTGCTCGCTGGCACCCCCCTTCCCTCAATTCCGAATCAGTTGTTGGTGATACTCGATGAATACATGTGATTCCGCTATATACTAGAAAAATGAACAATAGGAGATATGTATACAAAAAACAAGTGAAGATGGGATCGTCAACAAGCACATCGTTCCGCTCCCGTATCGCGGGTCAAAAATCTCTCATGTACCAAAACGCCGTCGCGTCGTCTAAGCAAGAAAGAATACCCTCTATCCTGGGTCGCGCGTTACGATTCTCCGACCAGCATAACTCAACGATCCTCCACAGTTCATTGCTGAACCCGAGGCGTGCCGCCCCCTTCAGTTTCTCCGGTCGAATCCCTTCCATGATCGCGTTCACCACTAGAATATCCGACTGAATTTCAATGTAGGGGTGGTGCCCGCATAGGACCTGGGGTGTTACCGGTTAACCGCTTAGAACCACGAACCGACTCACGCGAACACCCACCTCGTAGATGACCATGCCCAGAGCATAGCAGTCAGACTGTCTCGTCGGCCTGTCACCCTCTGATTGCGGAATCCCGAACTGTTCAGGGTATAGAAGTTCAGGACTCATCCACCGGTATGTCCCCCCCGAAGTAAATGACATCAGTGTGTCGTTTGAAATCAACGACGCCTGGGATGTCCCGGCAGCAGCACGAGTTACGACGCCGGTGATAGTCGTGAGGCCGAAGTCAGCAATACAGGCTCGTCGGTTCTCATTGATAAGGATGTTCGCCTTCATGATCAGTGAGAGGTGTGCGAATATCTGATTTGAGAGAGTGCATACGCCCTTCAAATCCCCATGGACAATGCGGAGATCATGCATGTACTTCAAGCCATTCGCAATGTCAACCAGCTGGACAATGAATCAGTCAAGCTCCCGTCGGGGTTGAGCGCAACACATACAAGCTCAATGCGGTTCACGTGCCGATCCTTCTCGACAAACTCATTGATATTCCCATTTTCCATCCATGCAGAAACCATCGCAAACCGCTGGTTACTGACCGTCACTCCAATCAGCGGTAATATGTTTGGATGCCGGAGATGCTTCCAGGCGACTCCTTCTCGACAAAATCTCTGTAACGTATTCATAAATACGAGTGTGACAACGCAGGCAGAAGACTCACGCTGAGGATGACATCCATGTCGCTCGTGACGTACACGCGCACAACCTTGATCGCTACCCGACGGCCGCCATATACGCCCTGCGATACGTCGGCATATCCCCCGCTTGCGACTTCCGCGGAGCCTTCTGAACAATCCGGGATGTGCATGGACTTTGGGATCACCTGGTGTCGGCTACATGTTTTGCAGAGCTTGTTGAACAATTTGAGTCGGTCCCGATCTGATATAGCTTCGTTCTCAAGACGCTGCAGCTCGCGTCAGCTGAAATGGAGTGGAGGGGGTGGAAGAGCATGCCTTATCCATTTCATTGATGAGGCATTCAATTTCTGGTTCCGGAACTTGGAGAAACTGGAACAGAGAGGTGATCCGCGGGAGGAATCTCCCACGTCGCTGTTGCCCTATTTCAATGTTCAGGAACTTTCGGTCACGGTTTCTGGTGTTTTGGGCACTCCAATTACCTGAATTGGCATTCCGAAGGCCCGATGTTAAAAATAGCTCATGCATGACGAGGACTTCCCATCGCTCCTTTGGGTCTTCACTCCAACAGGTTGTAATCATGTCCCATACTCCGTCCCGCAACCATCGGTTCACATTTCGATTCCTTGGACGCAGGGGCCGTTCCCCAGATTTAATGCAGGAAGTTACAGTGCTGTAGTCATGAATCCCATCATATGGAAGCCCCCCTGTGAGGACCTGATGGTAATGGGGTGATTGCATTGAGTATCACTCGGTTTCCCAATTGAGGATGAGCGTACCGTAAAGGATGTCATCGCGAGCGAGTAAACATCACTTTTTTTTGAGGCCGAGTTAACGTCATAACCATCGTCAAACTGTTCTGGGGCCATATATCGGACAGTTCCTTGCTTGAACTGGTAGCCCCAGGAATTGGCGAATCCACCCATGATCCCAAAGTCCCCAAGGCACGCGTTGCCACCTGGAGTAATCAGAATGTTGCCCTGTATGTACGAAGCATCAACATGCAGGTGGGCATACAGACTGTTTCATATCACCTACAGGAGCGATACAACCATGTAAAATGTCGAGACCATGAAGATACGAGAGGCCATCACAGACCCCCGCGAGCTGTTACCGACATGGTCAGTGGTGTACCCCTACCGATTTCGATGGGTGCATACCAGGATTAGCCTATTGGCATTCCCGTTCTTTTGGATGTACTCCACGATGTTTCCACCTGGCATCCACGGGCTCATGATGCAAAGCGGAAACAATGTCTCCGAAACCTCAATTATGGGGAGTACGTTCGGATGGGAAAGGTACTTGCTCCCTTTGACTTCATGACAGTAGGCCTGGTGTGAGGCGCATTGAGTTTAACTCCGATTAGAAAAGGAGCCGCGCACCCTTTTGATCATCTCCGAGCTACTTGTATCGCATATCCGGATTGCCTTGATGCATACCTGATCCCCGTGGTAATTTTCCTTCCAGATATCCGCGAATCCAAAAGGATCGTAGTCCGTTGATTCATCACACAGCTCTACGTCGGGGAAAATGCGTGATCCACGAAGGAGGGCTTGGGCATAAAGTCTAAACAGTGGGCACCATACGGGAGAACCACCGAATTCAATGTTCATAGCCTAACCACCAGAGGATTCAGAGGGCGAGGGAAGATTTGATTATGAAGGTATACCTTATGAAACGTTTCTGCCAATACTGTCGCATCCCTTGAGGACAGACCCGTCGGAGATGTTCTAGCCCTCGAGACCACTTCAGAGATCCTATCCGCACAGTCCTTCTCGTCATCCCACCACACCAACACCGGATTGGGGACGGATAGTGCACGGACGAAGTCTTCCCCCAGTTTGGTCAGGATCTCGGGAGCAAGCGAGGTGAAGTCGACTAAATCATCTATTCGTCAGCTGTCGCCGCTCGTGTTCATCATGGTCGGTTGGTGGCTCACTCTCATGGGCTTCTGCATAACTCATGACTACCCGACCAAGTGGGAAGATCGCAGCGATAGGAAGAGAGGTATCTGGCCAACTGTCGATGTTACAAGGAGAGTGTACCACCGACCTCGCGCCGGAAATCACACCGTTCCCTCACCGTGGCCACGGCATTGCCCGAATCGGACAGCGAACAACAGGGTACTGGCGCCATCAACCGCGTGATAGTCCCAATACCCTCCCTATCGGAACTCTCAAGGTCCTTGTACGACTTGACTCGCCATCTTCTCTCCGTCTAACCTTTCCTACAAATACCAGAATCAGGTGCCATGTATCGTACCCGCAAATACTGGATTGTGGTGGCAGACTCGAAAAAACTTGGCTCGCTGACATCATTCCGCAGATGTAAGCTTGCAGTCGGGGTCATAGTGTCAGTTGCGAACAGGTAGCGAAGGGAACAGATGGAGGGAGGAAGTGGTTTTCATATGGAGTGTGACCTCTTTTTCTTCTCTTCTCTCTTGCAACGAAGTGACTGACCCAGGTGTTTTTCAAGGGAATAACGGGGGGGGGGGGGGGATAAGGACCATCGGGATCCACCTGAACCCTTGATGGATTAAGCCAGCCATCAGTACGCTCCTTGCATGAATGTCAGTGGCGGGTACCCACTCGTGACCCTTCATGGTTGTACTCTAGGGAGATCGTGAAGTCTCTTCAGAACACGCCAACGGTTTCCTCGGAAGTTGAAGGAGGTGCGGACCCGACCAACAGCCACAGCGAACGGAGAGATGCAGAATGCCAACTTCTATTTTTCTGTCAATCTGCTGGATTATTACATGATACCATGCCGGCTCTTCCACCAAAAACAAGCAGAGTCGGGAATCTGCATTACGTGATCTAATGGTAAGTTTCGCCCTTTTGGATATCAGCTCCAGGAGCGACAAGAATGAGTTAGCCTCGGTCACCGCGCAGCTGTTGTCGTCAGTGGTCGTGGTGGGAGTGGAAGCTGGCTCTGTCGCATCGTACTGGGCGAGTTCCGGGGCGAGGTCGGCGGGGAGAGTGGGCCTAGGGCAGAGTGGGAGCGGAGAACACTTTACAGAACCGACATGGTCGTTGGCGGTCTGAGGAGGCCGGGGGCGGGTTTCGAAGTCGATGGGAGGGTGAAGACGAGGGACGCGATCCCTTTGGCGCCGAGTTCTATGCCCTGGGCTCCCCCGAGGTACAGGTCCTGAACGAAATCTATTTGGGGAGAAAACGGCAGGGCTGAGCCATGCGCATAGCGTCTAGGTGAGTTCAGGAGAAGAGCGCACCCTTTCTGTGAATGGAGGAGAACGAGGAGCCCGGCGTGTCTGAATAAGCGTGCACGAAAGTCAGGAGAGGAAGTATTCCGCGATTTGGATTGTGGATTTAGTACACGTCCCAGAAGGCTTGCCTGACGACGAAGGACACGGGGGATGGCGAGAAAAAGTTCGAGCGGAGGGAGTTGGGGGAGGGGGAAGGATGGCTTGGGGTCTGATTTTACGAGGTCTAGTGATGAGTCTCGTTCTTCAACCAGGAACAGTAATAACACGCCAGCCTCGGTAGTTCCAGGAGCGACGTTCCGAGCGTTAGCGGTGGTATCAGTAGTAGGAGTGGAAGCTTGTTCCGCGTCGTCATCTTGAGTAGGTGCTGGGGCGAGGTCGGCGGAGAGCTGTGGTCATTGGGGGCCTGAGAAGAGAGACGAGCCGCAAACGAGTTTTGAAGCTGAGGACAGATCAAGACGAGGAACATGGACCCTTTTGCGCTTGCTGATCATAAGTCTCGAGTTCCTTTAGTACGTATACCGTGTGCTGGACGAGACGAGGTATATGTTGCGCCTGGGTAGATTCTAAGGAAAACCAGACGCTTTCGGGGGGTAGGATGGTGACAGGAATCTGGGGGTACTCTCGCTCTCGACTCGTTGCTATCCTTTCGGTCCACTTCGACCTTGTCCGGCACATTCAAACTTCGAGATACTTTGTGTTGTTTTCTCGTCAACACCCAGATCCATTCCCCGTACTTCCACAAGTCCAACGGTCGGCATTATCCAACAAGCGACTGGGTAGAGGCTCGTCTTCCGTCTGCCTGCCAATATAACCTTTATTCGACCCGACCAACCAACGTGGAAATACTTCAAATTCGTTCCCAAGACCATTGTCGGGTCCCTTGGCCGGAACGAAATCCCGGAGATCATAAGAGTTAATAAACGGGAACCGGGACCGAGCCGATGCCGAGTGCGCAAGCCAAGGAGAGGTCCCATTCCTTCCCTTGATCCCTAATCCAACAGCGGCGAGTGGATTCGGGCGGGTCTGTCCAAGCGCGAAAGACTTCACAGTCGAGGGCTGGGCTTCGTAACCACGGAACGACAACTTGTGCGTTCGGAAAGCCCTCCATAGGATCATATCCATCAGGATCAAAAGACGATCCAACTCTGAGCCACGTAATGGAAAGGGACCCTGGAATGCATTCAGAAGAGTTGGACCGACCGGCTGGTGTGTATTCACGCCTCCCGTCACCCTGATCAGCGCTTCCAGGGGTTGGGCGGTTACGATGAACCCTTCTTACGGGTACAGTGGTAACCGGTAAACATTGGACCAATTGCAAGATATGCTAGTCACTCAGCAACAATATATTCGGAGAACAAACCTGTTCTAATATGAGTACAAGGGGCGGGTTCCTCTATCTCAGCGACATTCCCCCACGGACGGGAGTCACGAAATCGAACATTGGAGCTGGAATCTTACAAGTTCGTTGACTACCCCAGCTACCGTATGTATGAAGAAACACCTTATCCGTCCTCTTGGCGCGAGCGGCGGACCCAAGGTTTCGGATCACCGTAGGTGCAATGGCAGCCCCCGAGCTGGCAGCTATCTGCTTTTTAACCACACCCGTCCCGCCGTCGTTCCACTCAGTAGTAGCCTTGATTCACTCCAAGTATTCCAGTGCATAAGCCCGGGGAACGGACCGACAAAGAGAGGGCGGAAATCCGGGTTTACACGAAATACCCCCAACGTTTCCGGGAGCAACAGCATCGCACCAACGCCCGTAATTTGTCTGCATGTGTCGGCCAGAGCAAGCGCTTGTCAACTGCTGTCGCCCGTGTGTGGGGTATTGTTGAGCGGAACCGCGCGAGTGAGTCGGAGCCCAGCGAAATAACCCATCCGCGATCTGCGTGAATCACGGCCACCACAGGGGAGAAAACGCCCACTCCTTGCTACTCGTCCACCGCCCGTCCGGGATCCCTGGCGCGATCCACCGCATGCTATGACCCTGATCATCCAAAGCGTTCTACGGGGACTCCGCGTCTGTAGTGACCCCAGCGGACCAAGATCCCGGATCCGTACGTGGCTGGCTTCACGTCCAAGGGTATCTGTCTGGATACGCGTCAGCGCGGTGGTTAGGCAGGCCATAGAACAACGCGCACTCTCTTGAGGTCCTCATAAACTATGTTGCGGGATTGGAGGTAGCTGATGACCGCAGCGACATCGGATAGTTGATGAGGGAGTAAGCGTGGGATCAAGTACGACGGGAGGGACACTTACGGTACCAGTCGATCTACGCCGCACACAATACCCCATGGGATTACCGCTGGGCGTCCGATCTGAGATAAACAGAGAGCAGTGAAAACGATACTAAGAAGGACGCGGTTTTGACGTTTCAAGCACTCTCCGCTACGGTCTGTTGGAAGAGGGAGCGATGGGGATGACAATGTACTTTTGTGGCCTTCTCCGGGTAGTCCCCAGAACATACGTGGATGCGATTGACACAAACCCCCGAATGATAAAGGTCCTTCGTGTACGTCGGCGAAAGTTCCAAAGGCGACAGGCCGACGACCGATACCCGTTAGCGAGGAAGAGGAGACATGGAGGTCGGTGGTACCACCTTGGCGCCACATGTTCGCAAATCCGCGTAGACATTTCCGGAAACCAAAACTGGCAGGGTCGAGACTGTCAAGAGCCTACGCTGGCTTAAGCAGAGAGCGGAAAAAGCGAAGTGGAGACGGTGCACCTTGTTCAGATAGCCAACGAGCTACGCTTGTTCATCGCCCTGGACTCCCTCCCGCAAAGTACACCGCTGACTTGATCGTGGAAACAAGATGAGGATTTGTTGAAAGGGTGGAGTCGTTGCAAGATGGGGGACCGGGCAGAAACGCGTACCATTAGCCGGGGTGGTGGGTGACGGGAAATGCAATCCACAAGGCAGATACGAAGAGAAGGGGTGAACTATCCACCAAGCTCCGGACGCCTTTAGCTGCTGAAAGGGCACGGATGTCGTCGCTCGTGGTCGCGCAGCCGTTCAGAACGAAAGATCGCGAGTAAGGTTGAAGGCGGTGAAAGGAAACTTGGTCGACTCTCTTCAAACCCGAGTGACGCGCGTTCGAACCGGTGTTTTAAACTTTTAACGTTTAACGTTCAGCAGCCTCCCCTCCTACGGCCTCGTGTATTGATACCTCAACACCCTTTTCCCTCCCCCAAAGCCGTAAGACGCCAGAAACTTTACCGCCCCGGACACCACTTCCCCGCCACCCCAATCCAGCGTGTGCCAATCGCATCCCTGTGTGTGTTCACACCACTTCATTTCGTGTTGTACCCTTACCGGTCCTACAGCCGGATGATCCCTCGGCTTTCTCCTTATCCACGGTCGCTCTCCCTCTACCGAGGATCATAATCCCATAGAGTTGGAACCCTACTCCAGTCCAGCACACCCTCGGTCTCACCCCGTCCCCACAATAGCCAACACAGCAAATCAACAAACGTCTCGCGTTCAACGCTCCCTTGTCAACCCCCGTAATTGCATTATCGTTACCACCATCGTTAGACTCATACCATGGGCAACCGTGTCTCAAGCAGCAGATACCACAATGCCGTCGCCTACTCGGCAGCCATAGAAAGGCAAATTGAGGAAGTTCCCGTAATGTTCAGGAAGGAGTGCAAACTTCTGTTACTCGGTAAGTCGCTCTCATTCGCTCACGGCCTGCGGTCAGAGTACGGCTTTGGAAGGTCTGCAGCTCCTCTGGCATGTATCGGAGTTCACTGTTTTCCTTCTCCTAGCTTTCTCTGGCCCGAGGGGTGGGGCCAGCGCCAGCGAACGTTGACCGGCAACCTTTCATCCTCCGATCAACTTCCTCGTCTCCTTCCAACGTACAAGTAAATTCCCGAGCGACGAACTGACTTTGTATGCTCAGGGCCTAGAGAGTCGGGCAAATCGACGATTGTGAAACAAATAAAGATTATTTGCCAGAATGGCTTTTCCGACAGGGAGCGAGCGTACTACCGACCCATTATCTATAAGAACCTCATGGAGAGCGCGCAGGCTGTGGTGTTGGCGATGAGGAAAGCCGGAGTTTCTCCAGAGTGGCTTATGAACCGAGTGCGTAGCCCACGCTTGTGCCTAGCCTTCCCCCCACCGCTAACCGTTTCGTTCGTGCGTTTAGGACAACGCCAACAAAATCGCGAATTACGACTTGGACCTCATCTCATCTGCGTCGACATACTACTTGCCAGAAGACCTTGCCCTCGCCGCCCAACAGTTATGGAAGGATCCCGTCATCCCCAAGTTTCTGGTCAACCACTGGAGCGAGTTTTATCTGATGGACAGTGCTCCCTAGTATGTCTCCTCCACCCCGTGACCACCTAACGGCCCCCGCACCGACACGCGCTCAGCTTCTTCGAAGAAGCCCATCGGATAGGGGAACTCACCTATGTTCCAACGGAGACGGATATCCTGAGATTACAACAGAAAACGACCGTGGTTGTCGACACTCGGTTCTCAATCGACCTATTATCGTGCGCCTTCTTATACCTCTCCCTGAGTATATTTGGATTCTTACAATCCGATAGAATCCGCATGTTTGACCTCGGCACCCAGCGGTTGGAACCAAAAAAGTTGATGCATTGTTTTGAAGGCATGACAAGTATCATTTTCTGCACAGCCATAAGCGAGTACGATCAGGTACGTTGCGTCCACTAATAAATTTATCTTGACTCCGTTGACGTTGACGTTGAAAATTTAGAACCGGGTGACGGAATCGCTGGCGCTCTTCGAGTCCACCGTAAACTCGAGGTGGTTCCTACAGACATCAGTTATTCTCTTCATGAATAAGATAGATCTATTCCGGAAAAAAATACTAAAGGTATGATGAGGTCCTTCCAGCAATCATGCAGTGAACTGATCAAAGGCAACCTAGGTCCCACTGGAACGTTACTATCCTGAATACACCGGCGGACCGGACGTGAGCAAAGCTACCAAGTTCATCTCATTTAGGTTCATGCAAGCAAACCGGGCCAGGCTCAGTATTTACCCGCAGTACGTTTTCTCCCCCTTCCCAACCTTTGCTTGGCCCCATTCTCGTGATCTAGCTTGGTGACTTACTTTCCCCAGTCTCACGCAGGTGAATGATACAATAAATTTCCGGGTTGCGTTTTCCCTGGTGTTTAATGCGGTAAAGGAGACGATTATGCAGAACGCACTGAAAGCTTCTGGGGTCCTGTGACGGCCCGGTCTTCCAATCTTGATCGGGGTCCCCTTTCCGCGTCACTCTAGCCTCTTCATCATTCCACAACGCTACCCTTTCTTCCTAGTCACCCTCTTACCTTATCATCTTCACACCCCGTTTACACCGCTGCTCCCTTCTTCTTCCACATCATACCTCGCTCATGCCACCCCTATGACATTTCCTCTCCTTCCCTCATGCTATGTTTTTTTTTCCTTTCCTTTTCACGTTCGCCAACCTCTCCGATAATCAGGGATGAAGTATGTATGATCACGCTTTCTTCGTTTTCAAGAAGTCCTGTCCTGCTCTCATCAGGCCCCCCCAGTCTTGCTTGTCCTAATTCCATCACTTTATTTGGTTTTATTTCTTGTCGGTTTACCAAGGCATCCAAATATCACGCCTTTTCTGATCCTTTCTCTGCGGCTACATGAGACGCGAACTCATCCCCTATCAGACATCTGGTAGTGCGCTACGACAGAGCTGACCTCAGATGAGTGTCCCCCGGAGGGAGATCGCCGGGAAGAATTCACTGTCCACGGTAAAAGTCGACGCGATAAGCTTCGTCAAGGTCAGAAGTCGATTGGGTTGACATTGTGTTGGCCCCGCGGTCCTGGTTGTACTGTTGTTTAGATGGTCAAGCTCGTCAGGCGAGCGATAGCTCCGTCTCGTTATTTACAAACTAGGTCCCTGATCTACGGAATAGCATTGAAAGCTCCAATATATCGCGCTCTCTGAAATCTTGCCTTCCACTCTCCGCAAGGTACATGTCGTCCACCCTATCGCGGTCATCCAGGTTGAGTACTCGCCCTCCATCTCGGGTGTCAAGGATGAGTCTGTGGGATTTTCTAAGACATCGGTGGGGCCCGGCATCAAGATAATCGTATATCCTTTCCTCAGGAGGGTCTCATCGTCGACCGCCACACCGGTCAACCCTCTTGGAGAGTAGTAAGATGACTCATCGAATTATCCGCATAGGTCTCCCGACGACTTTGAGGGTATCTACCTCATTCCCATGATACGCAAACCGTTGGGGCCGCGGATACGGCAGAGGCTGCCTGATATGGCTGTCGTGGAGATTTAACGTTTACGACCTGCGAAGTCGTTGTTCGCTGGCACCCGCCCCTTCCCTGAATTCCGAATCAGGTGTTGGTGATACTTGATGAATATATGTGATTCCGCCATGTACTAGAGAAACGAACGATGAGGTATGCATACGAAAAACAAGTGAAGATGAAATCATTAACAAGCATATCGTTCCGCTCCCGTATCGCGGGTCAAAAATCTCTCATGTACCAAAACGCCGTCGCGTCGTTTAAGCAAGAAAGAATACCGTCTATCCCGGGTCGTGCGTTACGATTCTCCGACCAGCACAACTCAACGATCCTCCACAGTTCATTGCTGAACCCAAGGCGTGCCGCCCCCTCCGGTTTCTCCGGTCGAATTCCTTCCATGATCGCGTTCATCACTAGAATATCCGACTGGATTTCAACATAGGGATGGTATCCGCATAGTACCTGAGGGATTATCAGTTAACCGCCTATAATCACGAACCAATTTTGATGATTGCCCACCTCGTAGATTACCATGCCGAGAGCATAGCAGTCGGATTGTCTTGTTGGTCTGTCGTTGTCTGGTTGCAGTACCCCAAACTGTTCTGGGTATAGAAGTTCAGGACTCATCCACCGGTATGTTCCCCCCGCAGTGAACGACATCAGCGTGTCGTTTGAAATCAACGACACCCGGGACATCCCAGCAGCAGTGTGAGTTACGACGCCGGTGATGGTGGTGAGGCCAAAGTCGGCGATACAGGCTCGTCGGTTCTCATTGATAAGGATGTTCGCCTTCATGATTAGTGAGAGGTGTGCGAATATCTGATTTGAGAGAGCACATACACCCTTCAAATCACCATGGACAATGCGAAGATTATGCATGTGCTTCAAGCCATTTACAACATCAACCAACTGGACAGTGAATCAGTCAAGCTCCCGTCGGGGTTGAACATGGCACGTACAAGCTCAATGCGGTTCGTGTGTCGATCCTTCTCAACGAACTCGTTGATGTTGCCATTTTCCATCCACGCGGAAACCATCGCGAACCGTTGTTTACTGATTGTCACTCCGATCAGTGGTAATATGTTTGGATGCCGGAGATGCTTCCAAGCGACTCCCTCTCGACAAAATCTCTGTAACGCAATCATCCATATGAGTATGACAATGCAGGGAGAAGGCTCACGCTGAGGATGGCATTCAGGTCGCTTGTGATGTACACACGCACAACCTTGATAGCTACCCGACGTCCTTCATATACACCCTGAGATACGTCCGCAGATCCTCCACTTGTGACTTCCACGGAGCCTCCCGAACAGTCTGGGATATGCATGGACTTTGGTATCACCCGGTGTCGGCTACATGTTTTGCAGAACTTGTTGAACAATTTGAGTCGGTCCCGATCTGACATAGCCTCATTCTCAAGACGCTGCAACTCGTATTGGTCTTGGAGGAAAGTGGAGAAGGTGGAAGAACTTGCCTTATCCATCTCATTAACGAGCCTCTCAATTTCCGGTTCGGGAACTTGTAGAAACTGGAATAGAGAGGTAATCCGCGGGAGGAATCTTCCACGTCGCTGTTGCCCTGTTTTGATGTTCAGAAACTTTCGGTCATGGTCTCTGGTGTTCCAGGTGTTCCAATTACCTGAATTGGCATTCTGGACCTCCTGGAGACTCGATGTTAAAAACAACTGGCCCACAGCACGGACTTCCCATCGCTTCTTCGGGTCGTCACTCCAACAGGTTGTAATCATATCCCATACTCTGCGTCGCAACCATTGACTTGCATCTTGATTCCCTGGACGCAGGGGTCGTTCCCCAGATTCAATGCGGGAAATTACAGCCTTGTGGTCACGAATCCCATCATATGGAAACACTCCTGTGAGGACCTGATGGTAATGGGGTGATTACATTGAGTATCACTCGGTTTCCCAATCGAGGAGGAGCATACCGTAAAGGAAGTCATCGCGAACGAGTAAACATCACTTTCTTTTGAGGCCAAGCTATCCTGGCCGCTAAACCGTTCTGGGGCCATATATTGGACAGTCCCTTGCTTGAACCGGTATTTCCAGAGTTGGGCGAATCCACCCACGATCCCAAAGTCTCCAAGACATGCGTTGCCACCTGGAGTAATCAGAATGTTGCCCTGTATGTACGAAGCATCAACATGTGGGTGTGCATACAGAACATTTCGTATCACTTACAGGAGCGATACAACCGTGTAATATGTCGAGCCCGTGAAGATACGAGAGGCCATCGCAGACCCCTGCGAGCTGTTACCGACATGGTCAGCGGTGTACCCCTACCAATTTTGATGGGTGCATACCAGGATTAGCCTATTGACGTTCCCGTTCTTTTGGGTGTACTCCATGATGTTTCCATCTTGCATCCACGGGCTCATGATGCACAGCGGAAACAATGTCTCTGAAACCTCAATTATGGGGAGTACGTTCGGGTGGGAAGGGTACTTGTTCCCTTCGACTTCATGACAGTAGGTCTGGTGTGAGGCGCATTGAGTTTAATTCCAATTAAAAAAGGAGCCGCGCACCCTTTGGATTATCTCCAAGCGACTTGCATTCCGTATCCGGATTGCCTTGATGCATACCTGATCCCCATGATAATTTTCCTTCCAAACATCCGTGAACCCTAAGGGATTGTAGTCTGTTGATTCATCACACAGCTCTACATCGGGGAAAATGTGTGATCCACGAAGGAGGGCGTGGGCATAAAGTCTAAACCATGGGGACCATACGGGAGAATAATTGAGGTTCGTTCTCATGGCCTAACCACCAGGAAATTTCAGAGGGCGAGGGAAGATTTGATTATGAAGGTATACTTTATGAAACGTTTTTGCCAATACTGTCGCATCCCTTGAGGACAGACCCGTCGGAGATGTTCTAGCCCTCGAGACCACTTCGGAGATCCTACCCGCATAGTCCCTCTTGTCTCTCCACAAATCCAACCTCGGATCGGGGACGGATAGCGCATGCACGAAGTCTTCCCCAAGTTTGGTCAGGATCTCGGGAGCAAGCGAGGTGAAGTCGACTAAATCATCTATTTGTCAGCTGTCACCGCTCGTGTTCATGTCGGTTGGTGGCTCACTCTCATGGGGTTCTGCCCAATTCATGACTACCTAACCAAGTGGGAAGATCGTGGCGATAGGAAGAGAGGTATCTGGCCAACTGTCGATGTTACAAGGAGAGTGTATTGCCGGTCCCATGGAAACCAGGTCGTTCCCTCACTATGCCTGAATCGGACAGCATACAACGGAGTACCGGCGCCATCAACCGCGTGATCGTCCCAATACCTGGAAGCCTTCCCTAGAACTCTCATACTTGTACGACTCGACTCACCATCTTCTCTCCGTCTGACTTTTCCTACGAATACCAGAATCCGGTACCGTGTATCGTACCCGTAAAGACTGGATTGTGGTGGCGGACTTGAAAAAACTTGGCTCACTGATATCATTCCGCAGATGCAAACGTACAGTCGGGGCCATAGTGTCAGTTACGAACATGTAGCGGAGGGAACAGATGGAGGGAGGGAGTGGTTTCCATGTGGAGTGTAACCTCTTCTTCTCTCTTGCAACGAAGTGGCTGACCCAAGTGTTTTTCAAGGGGATAACGGGGGGGGGGGATAAGGACCGTTGGGATCCACCCGAACCCTGATGAATTAAGCCAGCCACCAGTACGCTCCTTGCATGAATGTCAGTGGCGGGTACCCACTCGTGACCATTCACGGTTGTACTCTGGGGAGGTCGTGAAGCCTCTTCAGAAAACACCAACGGTTTCCTCGGACGTTGAAGGAGGTGCGGACCCGGCCGACGGCCACAGCGGACGGAGAAATGCAGGTGTCAACTTCTATTTTTCTGTCAATCTGCTGGATTATTACATGATACCATGTCGGCTCTTCCATCGAAAACTCGGGGATCCGCATTTACGTGGACTGGTGGTGGGCTTCGTCCTTTGGGATATCAGCCTCCAGGAGCGACAAGAATGCGCTAGCCTCGGTCGTCGCGCAGCCGCTGTCGTCGGTGGTGGTGGAAGGAGTGGAAGCTGGCTCCGTCGCATCGTACTGGGCGAGTTCCAAAGCGAGGTCGGCGAGGAGAAGGGGCCTAGGGTGGAGTGGGAGCGGAGAACACTCTACGGAACCGAGATGGTCATTGGCGGTCTAGGAAGGTTGGGAATGGGTTTCGAGGTTGATGGGAGAGTGAAGACAAGGGAAGTTGTCCCTTTGGCGCTGGGTTCTATGTCCTAAGTTCCTTGAGGTACAGGTCTTGAACGAAATCTACGTGGGAAAAAAACGGCAAGGCTGAGCTATGCGCATCGCGTCTGGGTGAGTTCTGAAGAAGAGCGCGCCCTTTCTGTGGATGGAGGAGAATGAGGAGCCTGGCATGTCTGAATAGGCGTGCACAAAAGTCAGCAGAGGAAGTATTCTGCGATTTTGGTTGTGGATTTAGTACATATGTCCCAGAAGGCTTACCTGACGATGAAGGACGCGGGGGACGGCGAGAAAAAGTTCGAGCGGAGGGAGTTGGGGGAGGGGGAAGGATGGCTTGGGGTCTGATTTTACGAGGTCTGGTGGTGGGTCTCGTTCTTCAACCAGGGACAGCAATAACACGCCAGCCTCGGTAGTTCCAGGAGCGACGTGCCGAACGTTAGCGGTGGCACCGGTACTAGGAGGAGAGAAACTTGTTCCGCGTCGTTGTCCTGAGTAGGTGCTGAGGCGGAGTCGGCGGAGAGCTGTGGTCATTGGGGGCCTGAGAAGAGAGACGAGCAGCAAACGAGTTTTGAAGTTGAAGACGGATCAAGACGAGGGACATGGACCCTTTGGCTTGCTGATCCTAAGTCTCGAGTTCCTTTACGTGCCGGACGAGACGAGAGATATATCGTGTCTAGGTGGATTCTAAGGAAACTGAGGATAGAAGGATGACGGGAACCTGGCTCTCTCTTCCCAAGCGAACGTCTCAAACAACCTTTGCTTCCCTATCCGGAGACGGTTTCTCACGGTTTGACGTGCGTGACGTCACGGCATGGTTCCACCGCGTCGTCGCCATCGCCTCGGAGCGGTATAAATTCGCGGGAAATGCATTTCCAGGCGTCATCCTCCTCTCTCTCATCCGAATCCCACATGACGTCCCGAGCATTCTGCGTCCCCGGCGTCGTGTTCCTCTTCGCGGCCACCGTGCTGCTCCTCATCACCTCCATCTCCCTCCCGTATCTCCCCGCCGTGGACTTTGCCCGAGCCAACGTCCGGTCTGGGAACATAGGAGTCGCGGATGCTCAGGGGAACGTCACGTCCCCGCTGATCAGCCAGTTGAAAGTAAGCCGCTTGGTCGGTGGCGCATCTTGGATCATTCCTAATGGGCGTCTGCGTAGTTCGGATTGTGGTCTTACTGCACCATCGAGTCTCCCTCTGGGAATCGCGACTGCAGCACCACTGGATACGCTTACACCGTCGGCATTCGAGACAACGGCTCTGGCGACTCGGTCACTATCGGGTCTAGTTGGACTCGAGGCTTGGCGATCCACCCCGTCGGTACGTCATCGCAAGTTCATATCTCGCGGGTCTAGTACAGGTCTCTGACGCGTTCTTAGCCGCCGTCGTGTCATTCATTGCGCTCCTCCTCTCCTTCTCCACCCATATCACGGTCACGCTCCTCGCGTCGCTCGCCTCGTTCCTAGCCGCCCTCATCACCCTCATCGCGTTTGCTGTAGACATCGCCCTTTTCGCGTACGTCAAGCGCCAAGTCGGCACTCTGGACAACTCGGACTTTGTTACCAACACTGCGCCGGGGTTCTGGATGACATTCGTCTCGTTCATCCTTTTGCTCCTTGCCGGTTGCACTGTCTGTTTCGGAAGGAGGAGGCAGAGGAGGTTGGACGGTGCTGAATCTGGTCCCTACAGTTCTAGGTTCGGGGGCTTCTTGAGCAGGTTCAGAAGGACCCCCAAATATTGAGTCGACCGTATGAGATACCTGAAGTGCTGGTCCCCTATCTTTCCCACGTTTCCTGTTTCGATTCCCCTCTTGCTCCATGCCAAATCGGTTCGATACCATATGCAAAATTCCCAACGCTCCGACTAGTGTACCTTCCGGGCCTCCCGGCCAGTAGCCACGATGCTAATGAATCTCATGGTTGTCCATCCTGGTTCCGAAGTGAGAACGTACATACACATTACAAACGCGCAACACGATAGACGGCTGGTCGAAGAGTAGGTGGGTGACACAAGAAGTAATGAAAGACGAGAGGTAGAAGGTAAAACAAGAGCGTAAATCCTACAGTGAACCCTCCCAGGTCCTCCGGGGATTGGTATCGTGTGACAAAAGTCTGGGGAAGGACGCGCTCATTGGAAGATCACGTCTATGATCGCCACAAAGGGAAGGGCCGAGAACGTGGACGAGGGGCTGGCTTAGGGCGCCACCCTGAATGGTACGTTCCGTGTGATAGTGGTGAACCGAACTAGGTGGCTTCTTCTTCAACGCGCTTCCCCGGCTTGAGGGTGAGCGACTTGTGAATGTGTGGCATAACTCCTCCCCCAGCGATGGTCGCCTTTACGAGGAGATCGAGTTCTTCGTCTCCCCTGATGGCGAGTTGCAGGTGACGTGGTGTGATACGTTTGACTTTGAGATCCCGAGCCGCGTTGCCTGATAGGTCCAAGTCAAAATGGCTGGTGATTAGACAACGTGACAGGGGACGATAAGGACTGAATCGATGACGCACCGGCTAATTCGAGCACCTCCGCAGAGAGATATTCTAGAACCGCCGCCAAGTAAACCGCCGCTTTTGCTCCGACCCGCATGTTATTCTGTGTCTTTTGCTTGAGGTATCGATGGAGACGGCCCACAGGGAACTGAAAACAACAATAGGAGACAAGGTTTTCGTCAAAAAGATGGATTAGTAAATGTGAAGGTGGGAGACGGACCTGGAGGCCGGCTCTGAAACTGCGCGTCTGGAGACTTTTCCTCTCATCTATTACCATAGAAGACACAGACGTCGCAACTTTCACTTTCGACCTTTCAACCATTTCGGCTTGTATCCAACCTGAAACGTAAACAATTAATAGGAGTTTCACGCCCGCAATTCGCCTCCGTCCGTCCGAGGGCGATAAATATATAGAAAGCCCCCGACATAATTCACACCGTGTGGATGGGACACTTACAGTGATGGCCCCTAGTTCAGCAAATATGAGCTCAGTAAGGGATGGGGGACGATGATTCCGCTCGGTCAATACGGAGATGACGGGCAGGAAGAGAGACGACCGCTCGTGATCGAGAGGTGGGGGACGTTCCGCTGGTCTGATCTTCCCACGCTTGCTTCGACTCTTTGGCCAGGTCGCCCTTGAGTTCTCTGGCGCGCAGGAAGTCCTTGGGTTGACCGATATTTCCCCGATCCAATGTTATGACATGAGTCTCCCGGCTCATCCTATCTTAGAGCCACGCGCTTAATCCCATGCTGGTGACTGGAAGGGGTGACCATGTGCCGTGCCCGGGTCAGAGGATGTTCCCCGACCCGAACCTCCCGTTCCTCAAGTCTGGAAACCGAGTGGTATAAACGGTTCACGCATCATCGGCTATCCCCGGTATATGATTTCGTCTTATCTACTTACAAGTGCGCCACCCCTTCTGTAATATTATATATATCCACCAAACGACGCTACATCAGGAAATGACTAATAAGTTTCTGGTAATAAGCGACCACGAAGCCCCTCCCCCATTCCCCCAGACTCTTTACGTTTAAATCGATCCGCTTCTGGGGGCGGGATGAAGTATGTAAATCGGAAACACGAAGTGATTCGATTTCCAGAAGGATGGCTACCTGTCCAGCCGACATGCGTTTGGAAGGTACGTTGTCCCAGCACCGCTCGATTATATACCACACTTGGTCCGTGATTTCGTTGCTATTCGTGCGTGGTGGTCTAGCCCCGTTCAGCATTGAGTGTGCTGCTGCAATCTCGGACATCTCAAAGAATGGAGGTTTCCCCGTGAGAACCTGTCTCAAGTGAGTAAACTGAATAATGATATGGGGGGTTCCTCCGTACCTCCCAAGCGATAATTGCCAAGTGATACATATCATTAGCCTTGGTAAGAAGTGACAAGTCAGTTACACCTCCTGGTTCCTGCGGAGATATTGTTTCTGAAGCACCGCCGTGAGAATATTCGCTCGCGTTCACCGGGGATTGACGAGGGGCGAGGTTGGAGAGAATAAAAGCATTGCCGAGCCCAGCAATACGACCGATACCGTCCTTGTCGATAAGAATGTTTGCCTAGGACAGAGATGTATATGGATGGTGCGGTACGAGAACGTGAAGAGGGCGTACCATCCGGAAGCGTCCATGGACGATTTCAAGGTCGTGCATGCGGCTCAAGTCTCGGGCTATTCCAGCCAACTGTCATTAAGTAAGGTAAGAGTTCAAGGGATGGAAAACGAATAAACGGAATGAATACAAGTTTCAATCCCCCCACATTGGGGTTGTTCCTCAGGTACTGCTTCAGATCGCAGCCATCCATGTACTCGTAAACAAGGCTGAAAGGGTGAGCCTCATTCGAGTAAACACCCACGAGCGGCACCACGTTTGCACCTCTATCGTGAAGTAGAGTCCATACGCGGACCTCATCGCGAAGCCGCTGCAAGAGATCTATTAATAGTGTATTTGGTATAGACCGTAGTTGTAACGTACCGCGACGACTTGGGTGACGTTGGACGTCGTGTAGCGGCGGTGGGACTTCAACACGACCCTGCGACCGTCATATATGGCCTCCCAGATGTCAGCAAAACTCCCAGCGGCCATTGGGCGTTCGCCGACGACCTTAACATCCTCTGGGCCAAGCCGGGGACAAGCAACTGGCAGGGACGATTGGGGGTTCTGCACCATCCGCGCGCACGGGTGAGGAAGCGACATCTTGTTCGAGTCTGTAGTAGGTAGATTTTTGATCTCGAGAAGCGGTTGTGGCGAAGGATGTTTTCCGACGGTGAAGTAGTCTCCTCCACGGGCACAAAGAATCGAGGGGGAAGGATGATGAGAGTGAGGGAGAGAGGAGGGGAAGGATGGATATGTTATATCATTGCGGGTACCCTAAATATGAGCGAGCTTTCTGGTGAAAGTTAAGAGAACCCAAGAGGGCCGGTTCAGCCTAAGGGGACGCATACCCTGGAATCAGGCACCTCCAGGTCGCGGACAAGGATCCGGCACGGAAGAAATCCCTGACAACGACATAATTGCCTCGCAGGGTAATCTCGCGCCCATGAAACGGATAACTAGAGTGAAAGATGACCTGTGGCACAGCCGTGGGACCCGTTTGTCGACGGAATGTTTGTGACTGTTAAGATTCTTCTGTATATATTGGAAACTGCATTACCTTCGAGCACTTGTGTTGCGATCGTTGTACCATCCAAAGTATATGGTGTTTCTAGCTAAACATAGGCCCGTCCAGAGACCATGGCACAGTGCGGTTGTGTGGGAGCGATTCAGCCGAATATCTTCAGTTTCCTCGGATTCAGCTCTCATTCCCCCCCTTTCCGGATCTCTTTCCTTTTTTTTGGAACCCCTCCGCCCGCGCGTACGAGCATCGCGACGTTAACGAGTCCTTGTCGGAGGGGACGTGGGCGATTATGTTCAGGCTCATACCTGTTTGGGCAGGCAGGGGGTACAGGTTTGTTTACAGCGTGCGCGCGCAAGGCGGACCGGGATCACTTACCTCGACAGTGTGAAGACTCAGTATAGTATAGGTTCCAGGTTCTTGATTATCCAATGTGCGTTCTGGAAGGGTGTGCTCCACAAGCTATGGTGGCGGACTCCGGGGTTTCGGTGGACGGCAGCTGTTACTCACGATGACATAACAGGACGTAGACGGGCCAGTTGAACAATACAAACGCGTTCCCGCAACGTGGGTCATGAGGAGGGTCAGATTGATCGTAAAGGAGTCGAAAGTGAGTGTGCTGTAGAACGTCGCCCAAATGAAACTCCCTGACAACGCACCCCCCCAGAATTATTTCCCATATGAAAGTGACCACGTACCAATTGAATCCCTTTCCTGTGTGAGTAGTTACCGGGGCGTACTCACCTCCAATCGCTACTTTTCTGAACAAGATGAGGGAAGGCCACCCGTATGTGGGGGGAAGTTCGGTATAGCATACTGGGGATGTCTTGAAGAAACTACAGCCCTAATTTCACTGCCAGTCCGGGACAAATGAACTCTAGAAAGGTTGATCGTTTGGAGGCCAATTTCGATGAAGAGCCCCTTCCATCCTCGGATGACTCGGATATTCCTGCATCAGGAGGGTGGAATCCTCGGTCGGAACCAGGCGTTCCAGTGATGAGCTGGAAAAACTAGCCGAGGCTGCACTAATCGGCCCTAGTCCGTCTAACGAACTCTGTATCGGGAAGGGTCCTCCCGTGAGAACGGTGCGGCGAAGACTCTGAGTGGGGCTTGTCACAGTAACGTTATCCGTAAATGACGGACCCTAACCCAGACAATTGTGTGATAAATTGTCCAGAAAACGTTTTGTTCTCTTTACTCCAACGCCGCTACAGGGTCGCGAAACGGGAACAAACGTGGTGAGTGGGTCCGATTAGGATTGACCGGGGGCTAGCTCAATCAGGAGCTGGGATTCCTATTCCGTTGGACGCTCGGCGCGCCTTCGGCTGGGCTGGGCTCCTAAGTACTTTGGTCATCAAAACAAAAGATTCGACAAGATCGACTAGTGGCCGCCCGCGGTTGTCTGCTGTAGCCGCCGCATGACCCCACAGGGTCCGATGATACTCAACCAGGAATAGGCCACGAGTTGAGGAAACACGTGGAGAGACGCAGGTCCGAAGCAGGGGACAAGGAGTCGTTGCCTCTTGGGTCAATGCAATCCTTGAGTACGGACTAGACAACGTCGACACGTGCCCTCCGATATTCCTCGATGCGGTGCACCGGGGGATGATCGATGATCATTTGGTAGGTGATGGTAAGGCAAAGCGCACTCATGCGCGCCAACGGATTGCCTGGGACTCTTGAGCGGTGGGAGAGAAATCTTTCTCAAACCAGGTCCCCAGATCTTGAAGAACCACACAGTGTTGACCATTAAAACAACTATCACCCCCGAAATGGACCATGCGGTCTCTCAACTTACTATGACATGCGTTCCTTGGGTGGTGTAGTTGAGTGGATGGCTGTCTCTTTGCGTTTCATGGCCACGCCTTGCAGAGCCCTTGGAACATCCACCCCGCTGCCTTATGGTAAAATTCACAGCGCCTCACTTTTGTATTGCGTAGTAGCGCCCATGCATAATAATTACTGCACCTGCGGTGCGGTGCTGCGTCCAATCAGCACTGGCCTGGGGACCAGGACGCCCGAGAAAACTCACAACACCTGCAAATCCTGATATCTCTCCAAGGAGGCATGGGTCATTCACGGAAAACTTGATGACGTGGAACTTCTCGGGGAGGGATCAGTCCATCTTTCATGTAATAGCGGAAGGTTTCGAGAGAGGGACCGAGATCGGAGAAGTAGTTGAGGAGAGTGACGAGTGCTCTAGTCATGACATTACAATCTGATAGACAAGGGAGATATAGGGTATGTTAAAAAGCGGGGAACACCCGAACCCGCAGAGGGAGTGATGGAATGGAGACGGAGGAGGGGTAAAGATCTCTATGAAGGAAGGTAATCACAGAACAATGATGCGAGGGAGACACCGAGCTAATTGTCCGTTATGGGTTCATGTTGTAGGACAAGTAACGGGTGCATCCTAATTACTCGACGTTCGTTGGTGAGAGATTGTCTAGCATGGTCCGAAGTTCCGAGGTAGATACCAACACGTTCGAAAAAGCCCCTTTAGCTAGGTATATCCATGATTTTGTAACCGGCGGGCAGTTCCGGAGTGTTCGTAGATCATACCAGGGGGTATTGCCGGTGGTCTCGTCGGAAAGATTGTAGTAGGCGCATCGTGACCCAGGAGGGCCCAAAAACTGGAATTGGAGAAGTTCGACCCAAGTGGAAGGAACTGGCACATCAAGAAGCCAAGGCCAAACGTCGGTCCAGAAAACCACGCGACAAGAGTGACGGTGTAGTGAGAATCGATGTTCCTTGGCCGTGGAAGTGCGGACAGGGGTGTCTCCGGCCTTCCCCGAGTGACCCTCGAACAAGATCATCACCGTCTCTAAAGCTTGAGGTGAATCTTCCCCAGGGGTTGCTCGACGAGATCCTTAGTCATCTACCCTCAGATGGCGGGCGGCCATTGCGAGCGTGCTCGCTGGTAACCAAGTCGTGGGCGTGCCCCGCTCAGAGACAACTCTTCTCCTCCGTTACTAATCGCCCTCGACGCCCACTACCAGTTACGGAAGAGGTGTACGTCGCCTGCAAACACCCAGTTGCTTCGCCACGCATGTTCGCTCCACTACTGCGCATGGATCCCCAAACCTTCGCATAGGCCTTTTTCTCGCACTGAGGCACTCAGCGATCCTTTTCCCTCGTTTTCCCAATTCCAAAGCCTTATTCTGTGCGGCGTGCGGGTCGAGTCAGATTCCCCTGAGTGGCAGGTCTCAGCCTTTATCCCTCCAGGTTATTTCTCTCCAATGATCCGCATTCATCGTGCTTGTCGACCACTTCCCCCATCCCAGAAACCTCGAGATCCGGGACCCCTCCTTCGATGAAGATGATACCAACAAACACCTCTTTACAGACCTCAGCTGCGCGGGCGTCTTTTCATCACCGCGTTTACAAATAAAGCCCTCGTAATATTCTCCAATTGGCTGTCCGGAACGCAGGTGGCGTACAATGAACTTGCGATCGGGGGGAACACTATTCCTCGTCTTCGTACTGTCAGTATATTACCAACGCTTGTGGGAAGGGTCTCAGATGTCTGAGGTTAAACACGTGTGAGTGTATGTCTCAATGGGTTTAAAAACAGGATCGTACTTCCTGTCAACGCCGGCTGATACGTGCCTTGAATCTTCCAGTGGGCACCCCTCTGGCCCTCTTACACTGTCCAGAGCCCTGCCAGCCCGAGATCCGTACGGTAACCCTGAGGGAAACGGAGCATGTCATCACCCCTTCATCATCTCCACCAATATCCGTGCGATTGTCTTTACGCCACAGCTCTTACATCGCGCACACTACTAGACAACTGTCATTGGTCACCTCTAGACGATGTCTTGTGTGGGCTCGTCGGCAAGTTGCGTACGTCGGGGTACGACCATGCCCTAGAACTGGGGTTTCGCTTCGAGTCTGCCAATTTCGACCCCAACCTAGATTGCAAGGGTCTCCTGCAAAAAATTAGGGAGCACGACCGGGTAAGGATCCCGGTCACTTCGGGCGAGAGGGTTCTCGAGATTGTTGTTCGTATTTCGTAACCTGTATCTTGTTGTGATGCCTGACCTCGTGTTTTAGTGAGCTGGATGACGCGAAGAGCTGTTCTAAGTCTGCGGGAGCAAAATCAGGTTCGGCGTCCACGTGACTGCGCGTTCGGGCGGGCGTAATGCAACTTCGCAGTTCACGGTCATAGTTCAAGTCACCTTGTAATCGTACGTGAACTGTGATTATTGCAATCAAACCGCCACGTATAACGTGGCCAGGACTCCCTTCCTGGAAGGACGATGGAGCCACTAAAGCTCTACAGGCCCGTCTGTGCGACTGTCTCAAAAACAGACCCCAAGCATCCATGACTGATGGTTATCGAGGTATAGAGCCTCTGTAGTGAAGACACGGGAACGAGTCTGGTTCATCCACACGTCGGTAGGGTATCATTCTAATGCACAGTTATCCTAACAATAGCTCATAGGCTGTATTGTCTTCGCAGTGAACGAAAGCATTCGGGGCAGTTCCGGTGTGGGTCATGCAACCACAGAAATCACCGGAAAGGCTTAGGAAGAAGGGATCAGTACCGAGTGAATCAAAGAAGGGGCAGTGATGGCGTACTCATATACAACACGGTCAGGACCAGGGTCGCCACCTGCGTACACGCCTCCTGCCATGAGAGGGAACTCGACTAGGAATGACGGCATGCATCTATCCGAGAAGTCGATAGCGATATCATAGGATTTGAATATGTGGGGATAATTGCTGAGAGAGGGCGGATAAGAGGCCGAGTGAACACGTCCGGGCGGGTCACTTACCGGCTGCCGAACCTTTTACCGGACCGCCCCTGATCGATCGCGGCCTGGATGTCGACAGCAGTGTAGCTCCTACCAGAACAGACGCAGGACTCTGAAATTGGGTATTAAGATTGTGTAGACCAGTAGAGAGAGCATACGACAAGCTCACCGCTACGCCTGTTAAGAACGATGCCGCTAACGGAAGCAGCAAGAAGAATAGTCAAGAGAGCGACGAGTTTGAATTGCATGACGGTCATGAAGTTTCGGTTTGGGTAAGAATGCAGAGAGGAATGGGACAGAGCCCAAAGGAGATGTGAAGGGGAACGGATGGTCAGTCGCACCGTGGCTGAGGAATTGGGGGTCGACGTCTTCAGGGTTTTAAGGCCTTCATCAGTAATGCGCTTGCCGAGCAACAGAGGGGGAGGGATTGCTGATGTTCCGAGTAACGGAATGCTGGACGTGCGTCACATAAGGAGCTCTATCTGACAATGAGAACGGGCACCCTTGGGGGACATCAGCAAAACGGTCGCGTTGTTGTGACGCCGTTGCGGATAGCTAATAGACTCCCGAACGTCTGTCACGCTTGCGCGCTGCGAAGTTTACCGGGTGCCTGAGATGCTGGGGCCTGGCTAGGATGGAACCATTCAGAAGTTGTCGACACCTGAGAATTCAGACTCAGAAAATGTGATGTCCTTTTGTCTTTGAGCCCCACTACATAGCCGAATAGAGCAGTGCCGCTTTAACAGACGTGCCGAAACAACAAAAATCACTGGAGATCAGTGAACGCCCTCCGCAAAGCCACAAAGCGCGCACGCAAATCCGGGTGAATACCAAGAGACCGTACGAAGATACCGACCGGGGACTCCCGGGCCAGGGCGCCTGAGGAAACTCGCAACACGTGGCGGGGTTTTCCTGAACGGTGCACGGGTTACAACTCTAGCCGAACCAATTTGGAACGTACGCACTACGTAGGGTTACCTCTACAAAACGTTGTGAACGAATGAATAAGAAAAGAGAGGATGTGCATAATCATGAGGCGCGCACCTATCAGTGATACCAAGCGCTCCGACGCCCCCTCCCTCGACTCTTCCTTCTCATACATCTCCGGTTCGTTTGTATAACTTCCAATGGCCTACCGAGGTACGTCCCAATCGGACTCAACCATATAACCGGTGTATGTCCCAACGCAGCGGTCACGCAATCGGAAACGTCGTATCGCAGGCTCATCCATTCGGGGTTTGACTAACGATTGTATCCGGATTATGGGACGTCAGATGGCTGAAGTACACTGCGCGATATTAAGTATGGAGAACCAACCTTATTGACCAGTTACTATACGAACTAGTAGTCACATCATCACTCACGACATTGAGTAGAGATCCCTGCGAACACACCAAGAACTCGGAGTAATGGAGTCGGAATACAGTCAGATTCAACGGTATATAATACATAGGATAAGCATAGGGTATCGCATACGGAATGGTAATAGAACAACTTACTCCTCGGTACGAACGAAAGAAAGACTGAGGAACGGTGACGATCGAAAAAAAAGAAAAGAAGAAAGACAGGAGTAGTGGGTCCGCGGAACAAATAAATACAAACATCGGACCAAAGTTCGGATATGGCCGAAACACGACGCGACCGTCAGTTTCAAATTCAACATGAAGATCATGTACGCATAGACGCAGAGAGACAGGTTCAATAAGGGGACAGACTGACATCAAACTGCAGCTGGTCGCATAGACCCTCCGCTCTCCACGATCCAAAATATTCCAGCAAGGCCTTCAGATGCCAAGGGAGGGGTTACGACGTAGAAGTTCCGTTTCTAGGAGGGTGGTCGCCTCTCTGATCGACATGCGCTCTGCGGGTACGTTATTCCAACACCGCTCGATTACATACCATACTCGATCCGAGATTCCGTGGTGGTTCGGCCGAGATGGACGATTCCCTTTCGACATCATGTACTTTGCCGTAATCTCGGACATCTCAGGGAACGGAGATCGTCCCGTGAGAACCTGTCTGGAGTGAGCGAACCGAGCAGATACCATAAAAAAAGAGTTTTTCCGTACCTCAAAAGCCATGACCCCGAAGTGGTACACGTCGTCAGCCTTGGTGGTATGTGTGGCATCTGTCATATCCGCTGACATCCCCGGTCCGGCCATCCCCGGTGCGGGGCTGCGAAGGGGTCGTCCGGCGCTGGTCCTGCTCTCCACTGTCAAAGCCGTTGAGTGGCGGAGGATGGAGGCATTTCCTAGGCCGGCGATGCGGATCGTGCCGTCTCTATTGACCAGTATGTTCGTCTGAGACGTGACCAATACGTCAGATGTGTGATACGAGTTTATTGGATGGATGAAGGGTGTACCATCTCGAGCATACCGTGGACGACGCCCAGGTCGTGCATGCGGCTCAAGCTTCGAGCTATTCCTGTCAGCTATTGGTAGAAATACCAGAAGGTTGGTGTACAGTAGGAAGAGGGAATGCGATGAGACAAGTACCAGCTCGAGCCTCCCCGTATTGGGTTCCCGCCTTAGGTGTTGCCTCAGGTCGAGGTTGTCCATGTACTGGTAGATTAGACCAAAAGGGTGTGTCTCGGTCGAGTATAGCCCCACGAGCGGTACCACCTCTACACCCTCGTGTTGAAGGAACGTAGATATATGAACTTCGTTGCGGAATCGCTAGACGGAAGCCATCAGTCATGGGTTCCACATAGGTGATCACAACGTACGGCGGTGACTCGAGCGATGTCAGACGTCGCGTAGAATCGGTGTGCCTTGAGTACAACCTTGTAACCGCCATGTGTCGCCTCCCTGACGTCTGCAAACCTTCCGGCAGCTGCAGGGAGCTTGTCCGTGAGCTTGACATCTTCTGGACCCAGCAAACGGCGGAGATGTGAAAGAGACGACATGAATTCCCGGGCCACGTGCGCGTAATGTTGCGAAGGGGGAATAGCAGGTGGGCTCCTGGCCTTGAGTTGGGGTAGCGGTGATAGGTGGTGAAGCAATTGTGAAGCGGAAATTTCCCCAGCGACCAAGTGTTCTCTCTCCTCGTCGTAATCCTTGGGATTAGAGGTGGTACTGAGCCCAGAGATGACTCGACCGGGTAGTAGAACCTTTCCGGTGAAGAGGTTTGTTCCAGAACGAGTCATCGGTGAAGGATCGAACGTATAAGCTGCTTGAGATCGTTGGACTTGCGGCTGCAAATACTGTGCGGTAATTACAACGGACCTGTGGGGAATCTGTTGCTGGAGCCGGACTCAACGCTCTTTATATACTGCCGGAGGTGAGTGGGTCAACGGCGTCTTCTGGTGGTCGAGCACCGAGCCTGTGCCAAGGTTTATCAGATCACTACTAGCTCCCAAAGAGAGCCTAGATGGCCATTAATGGGTAAACCGCTTCAGTAACCTCGCAACCCGTCGAAGGCGCAAGGATTCGTAAGCATTTATACGCACCGCCTAACTGGTAACTTCCAAATACTAAACCGCCAAGACGGGCCGATCATTCTCAAGTCCCAACTTTTCTCCCCCCCACGACCGACGAGAGCTCTGTGATGAAGATAGAGGACTGCAATCGAACGAGGATTGCAACTGGTCATGAACGCGGGGCGCGCACCTCGACAGGGAATGGATCTATGATCCTCAGGCCATAAATGTTGTGAGATCATCGATCATCCACAATAGGTCCGGTCTTTGACTTGTAGCGCTGGTGAAGGCAGTGAAGCTTATCGCTTTGCGTCGATTTATTACAGCGTCATGACCGCGGTGGCCTTTCGAAACAGAGGAACCCGCATCATAAACCGCTGCTACATGACAGCCTCCACTTCGACAGCTATTTGAATTACGATACACCGCTTCCCGCATGGTGATATGGACCTCGGCTAGTCTACCTTTAATTCTAGTGGTCCGGCGGCACCACTTTGAGTGCCACCCGGTCGGTCCGTCAGTCCATCGACCCCAAGCAGGTCATGATTACTAGGAGCTAACGTCTTCCAGTCTGTGGTAGGGTCTTCGGTGACTCACCATTTGTACTGTATCACGAATAGCCATGGAGCTGGAGGCCCGTAGTGTCCCGAAACACCGCCCATTCGTCCCGTTACTGATCAACTGCGGACTGTTAGATCGAAATGCATTCTCGCGGGTTTTAGTAGAAGATCGTCACCTAGATCGCACTGGGCAATGAACGTGGGCGTTACACATGCATCCTGACTAACCAAGCGCTGAATTTATTGTCTCTTATGGATATAATGAGCTCACGGGAATGGTTCCAAGGAGAGCTGTCCTCGGTGGCGCAGAAGATCGAGTGAACCGATCGTCGTCTCTTTGCACTTCACAGCCGCGTAGATGGCATGCTGTGTCCTGGAGCCCCATCTTGTTCTCTCATTATGGTCAAATTGACCAAGCTTCGTTTGGGTCCGGCACTAGCTCCTGCGTATCCCAGATATTGCACCGCATGGACCATTGATCAAGCTAAATAAGTTCAGTTTTGGTTAGTAGGCAACGGCGCGCGCGACATTCGCCCCGCCACGGCCTGGGATTGGCCTGGGCCGCGAGTAATAGCATGCAGAAGCATGAGACCTTTACGAATGGTGTGGCAGGTAATTTACAGGTACGGATCTACGAATTCGAAATACAGATACAAGCATAGAATTGATTCCAAAACGGGAACAAGGCAGCTCGACTGCGAAAGATATGCTCAGTCATGAGGCGCGCGGGCATCCCCAGTGACGGCAAGCTTTCCACCGCTCTCCCTCAACTCTCCCTTCTCATGCAGCTCCGGTTTGTTCATGTACTTCCCGGTGACCTACGAACGAACGAGTTAGACGCAAGCACGCGGCAGGAACAAGACAGGGGAGTTTACCTTCTGCACCTTTCCGATCACCTTATCAGCCATATTGGCGTGACCTTCCGGAAGGTCTCCGCGTCCATCAATAGCGACGCCTCCTTGATCGGTGGGTTTGACGTTCATGGGACGTTCGGAGTTGAAGGCGTTCTGGCCGGATGAGGGGTCCTGGAAGTCTGGGGTTCCTTGGTGTACGCCGGTAACGCCTAACAAACAAACAAACAAACATGGTAAGTCGTTGAGTGGACGAGGAGCATAGGAGCGGAGCGAGTGACCGGCGGATGAATGAATTACTTACCGACGTCTCGCCTGCTTTCCCACATGGGGTCTCTCATCTGATCCTGACCGTAGGACGTCGAGTTGTTTCCCGGCAAGGGCTCAGAGTCACGGTGCAGGTGATGTTCCGGACGAGGCGGCGACCCACGGAAGTTGTCGGCAGGATTGAAAGTGTGCCTAGCGTCGGTTCGAGAAAAAGAGTTGGAGTTTCCAGACATGATTGATAGAGGGATGTTTGGTAGATGATGCAAGTTGGTGGTCGAAGTGTGAGTGAGGGGCGGACCAGCCTCGCTCGCGCTGTATTTATATACGCACGCCGTGTCGGGTGGAGGGGTTCGGAGTTGACGAGAGCTCAGGATGAGGTCATAGGAGGTCATCGAGGAGCCAGGTCGCCACTCAGAGCACGGGGTTGGTGATTCCGGAAAGTCGCTATAAAGCCTCCGGCAATCGTGAAATGGAGGAGTGATGGGGCCCCGCCGTTGATGATCGCGGTGCTCGGTGGGAGCCAGGATAGGTCAATCGCTCCACCTCGCTCCTCAGAGGTTCCGGAACAGAACCAACGGCGGCTCGTGTCGGTCTGGATTTATCTTGCAGCTGGTTGCGTTTCCACAGACCCATTTCCCACGACATGGGGTCTCAATTTGTCATTTCAAAAATGCGGCCAGGTGTTGTAGTGCGGCGGCTCTTTCCGATCAAATCCATGGGTCGGAGGAATAGAAGCAATCCCCCCAGGCGCAGCGTACCCCCGTATCTGGGTGATTACAGACTGTATTGAATCAAACGTAACGGTCGGTCGGTCGGTCGCTGCTAGACGCTGGTAACATAGGGAGAGCTTCAGGGGTAGTCCGCAGACCCGCATATAAGCAACTTACCAGCAACCATCCAGCTAGTTTGAGAGGGGTGATTGGAAGAGTATCGTGTCCTAATTGGTCGTGCAGCAGGGAGAAATTCGGTGGATGGATACCCGATGGATACCAATCAGGTTGACGTCTGGCATTGATGAATAACGTGCAGACCGGGATGCCTGCGTCCCTATCAGCGCAAAACCGTCACCTAGATTAAACTCCCGGTTGCTACAAGAGGGGTTTATGTTTGCAAGGAGGTGATTCCTAGCAAGAAGGCTTAGCAACGATCTTGTCGGTGCTATCCTCCTACCTCGGGCGCTTCGCAAATTTCGCCCAACTCGCGGTGATGCGATTGGGACTGATGGCAGATTTTGACAACAAATACGTGTTGCAGTCTGAGACCCCGTGTGAGCAAGATCATTGTCCAACGAGAGGTGGTGTGTGATGATGGGGGTCGGGATGATACTCGGACCCGCTGGAGATAACGATACCGGGGGCAATACGAGAACGGGACCCACAACCTGCTGGCGCGAGTCCAACCTTTGACCCCAACGACGAGAAAAGTACCGACTATTGAACGGTGAACATTCCACCGCATGTTGGTAACGGGGTGTCCATTACTTACGCAAAAGTTAGAGCTTCAGCTACTCCGTGCGCCGTTGAGTCGTGTCCACCCGGTTTGACGCGAAGATCTTCCCTCATCCTTTTGCGCTCGTGACACGCTGGCCCAGGGAATCCGGGCTTCACGCCCATATCGGAGTCGATAAGTGTTGTAAGAAATTCCGTCATGAGGGCGTCATGAGACTCGGCGAGAAACGTTGTTGGGACCCGAGTCTCTAGTAACTTCTAGTAACGATTACAGGGTCGAAATTCACTTATCGCCGCCGTTGGGCGGGGGTTGACGGATAAATGACAAACTGGTGGGAGGGGGGGTGACCTGGCGAGCGTAATCGTGTCTGTCCGAGTCGCGGGTTGAATCAACGACAAAGGGAAAAAAAAAGGCCATCAGCCGGGGACGCGCTGATTCATGAAAACCATACAGTCGCACTCTTTCGCAAACAGGATACGGTTCAATACCGCCCTGGCCGCTCCATACACTCTATTTCGCCGCGATCATGCTGGCGGAATTCCACGGACGAAAGTAAATTGGGTGGATGGGAACCCGAAATGGTGCCACACGCGGGCTGAGATGATGGTGAAGGATGAGAAGGGTGAACGGAGGGAGACGGTTCCTCCCGAGAGAGAGTGAGAGGAATCGATGAAGGTCCGTGAACGTTTTAGTCTCCTGACGGTTATGTATATGGGTCTTGTGAGCGAATGCGGTTATGCGATTACAGCAATAACGTTTGCGCCTGCGGCCAAGCCATGTAGGTCAAGTTCCGTCCACGCTGCAGCTGACGAGAACAAGACGGATCGAGGCAATTCGAGGGGACTGTCCCCCTCTTTTTCACTCTCCTCTGCACAAAAGCGAGTACCGAAAGTTGGCTAGTTACACGTACAAACACAAGAAAGTGAATTTCGAATAAGGCCGGGGTCAATAATGAAACCACGCGCGTCTGATTAGCCGGGGATTGCAAACACGCGCGGTCAACCCCTAGGACCTCAATCAAGGGTATATAAGTTGAGGCTACGGCAGGGTCGTCTGCCCAAGTTCTCTTGCCCTTGCTCCCCTACACACCAGCCTCGCCACTCTCCCCCTCCACACGCGCATCCTCTCCACTCAAACACCCGAACAACACCTGCCCCACACCGCCACACTCCACATACAACACACGACCTACAACCGACGACCACGACAGCCATGCCATCCACTGCATTCCTATCTCCATCCTCATCCCAATACTTCGGCATTGGCGTCCACCAAGGAGCCGTCGACCCGTCGACGGTGACCTCTGCACCTCCTATGGATGTCATGAAACACATATTTGGCGTTCTGCAAGGCATGGGCGTCGCAATCACCGAGGAAAGCAAATTCAGACTGAGATGTGTCCGTCCTTTGAGACGAGACTCCGACGCGAGTGATAGGACGACGAGCAGCGAAGAGTCTGTCAACTTTGTGAGTTCTTTCACGTTCCGATGACGGTAACCCACCCAGTGTCTCGCGGACCAAGACGCTATTTACCGGGAGGATGGCGTTGAGCTATCCTGGTTCCCCGCGTCACATCTATTTCGCTATTCAGTATCTGGAACGCCGTTCACGGGATGCCGTGACCGCTACCATGTGAACTGTTGTGCTGACGAGCCCTTTGACCCTGTTTCGTTTGTCTATATTGGATACCGTCGGACATCAGGATACTCTCTACGGTGATCAAAGCGAGGACTCTGGAAGCGAAGTCCGCTTCAGCGTCGAGCTGACCGAAATCAGCGGATTGAAATCGACATACAGCATCGATATCCGGCGGCTCAAGGGTCCGCTTCGGAGCTACAAGTACATGTACGATACACTGCGAGAGTGAGTACACGCTCTCTTTACAGACTCCACTGCCACGCCTCCCTCATTCACCCGTTTGTGGGTGGGGGAGACTTGTGGTTACCATCCTCATTGCACCGCCCGGGCTTGGCTGATGGGTTTCCTTTGTGTCCAGCCGAGCCAACCTGCCTGCGCTCAGATCGCAGTGATCTCCTAGACCGCCAACGCCCACCTTACGAACTTACGAACCCCCCGCTCTGTGTGACTGGATTACAACGTGCGCCATTAGACTGAAAGTTAAGGTACCGACGAAGTCTCTCTTGTTGGGTTGTACGGATAGTGTACATTTCTCTCCTCCGTCAAAGGGTGTGGTTTTATTTTTCTCTCCTTGCCTTTGTGACGGTTAGGGCTAGACTCTGGGATTAGGTCGTTTCGTAGGGACTACATGGTCGACATCATCGACGATCTTTTTTTCTTTGCTTCGTTGAATGAGAACCGTGGTTTCCGTGCATTCATTTCACACAATACCCCCGGATGGTCGTCCGTGCACCCGTACAGCCGGTCATGAGCCTGGTTTGGGAAAGTTTATATGGGACACCTCTTCACTCGTGCGCGTGGTCGCCTGCGTGTCTGGGTCCCCGTCGGATGTTCCAGCTGACACCCTTCATTGCCGCACCGGAAAGGGGTGGGGATGCTCCGTTGTTCGGTCTACCGGGAACCTTCGAAGGGACCCTCGAAATCTGTTTCTCCTTTTTTCGATAGCGTTGTTGGCGACCAAGCTGTCCCTTCTCTTTCTCCTTGTCCCTCACAAGGGCCGGATAAACATTCAGAGGGGATGCTTGCTGCGGGGTGGTAACGCCTTTTACTGTGCGGCGAAATTCACAATCTATCCTTGTGGAGAGAGCCAAGGGTGCCCGGCGGGAGATTTCGGCAATAGGCGGCAGTCGGATTCCTCCCCGTTTCTCCTCACTCGCCCACCTCCCGGATAAGATTCATCTTGGGGGCGTTTGAGTTTGATGGACCCCCGTCCGCCCTCAACGTTCAACAGGCAAAATTATGTACACTGACTCCGGTGGGCGGGATCAGGTGAACCGTGGGGGTGCGCGGATTTGGGTCGCGCCTTGTGCCGAATTAGGAAGGAGATGCTTGGGCCCTTCGACTGAATTGATCCTCGCTTGGCCGTTTCCCTCCCGAACATGCCTTTATGTAAGTGCACGACTCCTTGCGGACAAGCGAACGACCCGGTCCGTAGGTCGCTGGCCGGTTGGCGTCCGCTCTGTAGGCTCAAAGGGCGAAGCAACCAGGACCCACGCATGACGACGACCGGTACTCAGCACAACGCGCACGCGCCTATGTCTGCTGAGCTGTATGCGGGACCCGGAAAAGGAAACAGGGTCCAAGCCACCGACCGCCACCCGCATTTGGAACCGAACTGGAAGGAGAGGGCCCGACAGATTGGACAGATGGTGCACAGGATTAAAGTTCATTGATATGCATCAACTTTCACAGGAGCTATAACAATAAGGATGACAGGGTATACCATCCCCTCCCCACCCCGCCTGGCCCCCTGGCGTTTTCTCTTTTGTTTCTCCCTCACTCTACACCCATCGCCGGCATTGCAGGGTTGAACGTTGAACAGTCTCTCTCGCCCACCACCCCCTCCGAGATTCCAGGATCCGGGGGTTGTTCTGTTGTACCGGTTCCTTGTTGTCTCTTGTATCTCTATCCCCCATCCGCCTTCGCCCTATCGAAAACTGGAACCATCCGCAACGAACAAAGCGTATAGCTCCATCTCCAGATCTCACTCAAACTTCCCGGGCGCTTTTATCTCTTGTCCTCTGAGGCTCGAAGATGCCGGCCGCTAACCACGCATTCACCGTCTTCTCTCTATTCGCCTTCACCTCTGCGTCGGTCCCCCTCACTTGGCACCTGACCGAGGCTTCGAGCTGGAACGCTGGCACGTGTCTGTTCATCTTTTGGTCCGGGTTTTCCTCTCTCGTGTGGTTCGTCAACTCGATCGTGTGGGATGGGAATATCGTGAATTGGACCCCTGCGTGGTGCGATATCTGTGAGTTCCGTTCTCTTCCAAAGTGTTTCTTTTTTCTTCGGGTGTTGGGCGGGGCGTTGAAACTTGTTCCGTGCGCGCTTCACGTAGCTACGAGGGTCGCGATCGCGACGGCAGTTGGGATTCCTGCTTCCATGTTGGTCATCCAGAGGAGGCTTTACTTCATAGTTAGACGGTCTGCGACGAACGAAACGTCTGCTCAGGTGAGTTTCCGACCCTGCCCCCCTGGTTTGGTATAGCGGATTGACTGAACTGATCCGAATCTCGCTTTGTGATCGAACAAACAGAAACGCCGTGCCCTCGCGATCGATCTTCTCATTGGACTCGGCCTTCCCATCTTGAACATGATCCTTTGTGCGTAAACGCCCCTCGTGTGGCCCTACCCGCCTTGTGCATTGTTCTGACCCAAATATGCGCGCCTTTGTAGCCATCATCGTTCAGGGTCACAGATTCGACATCCTTGAAGACGTTGGATGTTACCCGGCGATCGTCAACACCTCGATGACATACATCCTCATCACGCTCTGGCCGGTCTTCATTGGCATCGCCTCGCTCGTCTTCACAACCATGAACTTCTTCTACATCCTACGTCATCGTCACTCTCTCGACTCCTGGATGGAATGTACACCATCATCTCTCCTCACTTCTTCCTTATACATCCGCCTCGTCATGCTGGGCTTCATCGCGTTCGGATTGTCCTCTATGACCTCCATCCGTGATCTGGTTTCGCAGGTCACCATCGGGTCGGTCGCTTGGCCTGGGTGGGACGTCGTGCACGCCGATTTTGGAAGGGTCGATCAGATCCCTCGAGGGATCTGGGCTGGACGTGGGAAGTACTCCGAGTTTGGAGTCGAGCTCAAGAGGTGGGTTTGTGTGCTATGTGCCTTGGCCGCGTTCTTTGTGCTTGGAACCACGAGGGAGGCTGGAGAGAGGTATAAGACTTTCGGAAGGATGATTTTGAGACTTCTCGGAGGGAAAGGTAGTCAACGGGATGAAGGAAGTGATATTAAAAGGTAAAATTCAAGATCAAGACCCTCGGTCGTTTCACTGACTCGGAATTGCTTGGTAGTCTGGGAGTTGTCAAGGCTTACTATACACATGAAGAAATCGTCCTACCGATCATCAAGAAACATCACGAACAATTCCCTCCCCCTTCCCCAACAAACTCCACTCCAAGTCTCCCGTCCTCTCCCACGATCTCACGCACACCTTCCGTCAAGGTTAAACCCACCTCCCTCTCTTCTTCGTCCCCTATCAGGGTTCCCGAGCCCAGGTTGAGTCCTTACGGCCCTTCCTATGGAACCAGGGCGGCGATTAAGCCTGAGGACGTTACGAGGAAGGGAAGGACGCCTCCGACTCCGACCAGCCCTGGGTTTGGAGGTGGGGATATGCTTGGAGCTTTGTTGACGTCGAGTTATAAGAATAAGGGTAAGGATGGGAAGAAGGAGAAGGTCATGCCGAAGGTTATGATGACTCCGTTCTGAGAATTGTTGTCGAAGTCGTCGGTCTTCTCTCACTTTCCTCGCCCCTCCTCTGGTTTTGGTTCACCTCTACTCCCCCTCTTCCTCCTTCCCTGGATCATGGATCCCGTCCTTCGGGTCACCCGTTCAAATCGTACGCCTTTGAGAACTCAAACGCGCATAGAATTCTCCCCACCGTAACCCTCCGATTACCGCGTCCCTCTTTTTCTCATCTCCCCGCGCCGGTAACGTACCATATCTCACTCCGTTTAATGCCACCCCCACCGCCTCCCCCCCCTCCGTATGAGTGTCGGTATTGCCTTATACATATTTATTCAACTCTTTGAAGTTCCTTAAACCCCCCGTGTAGCATTACTGTTTTTCTGGATTTAACTCTTGTTTTCTTTTCTTGGAATCGACGATGATAATCGAACGCGTTGGATGTTGCGGAACTCGGAACGGTTGTGGGATTGGAACTGGTACCCCGCCGGAGGATCCTCCTGTTTGTTCTCGGGATGTGGCTGGAAAGAGTCTAGTATTCATGAACCACTATAGGCAGAGATCCACTTGCGCTGCTAGCATACACTAGCTACGCTATGGTGCACTTGCCAGCTGTTCGATCTTGCCCGTGACCCGGCTTGACGGGTCGATAGGATTTCGTGTTCCTCCGGTGATTGCCGAGAACGTTTCTCTTGGGGTTGGTTGGGTTCTGCGACACCCCAGAGGACAGTCCGCTATAGCGTTTGCGACGAACTGTAGAGGAGCGAGGCAAGGTGGTGAACAGTGACACCTGGCACTGCCAATCGTTTTTTCGGCCTCAGTTCGTATGAGATGGGCTCCGGGTATTTTTTCTTTGGCTTTCTAGGCGCTAGCCATCTTTGAGAAATCTCCGCCTTCCCAACCGCTCTGGTCAATTTAGGACGTACGATGGGCGTCGGGTCACTGGTCACTCTCAGGTAGCCCTACAACACGGGGATGTTCTGTATACTTTGAGGTGTTGCCCCTCCAGGAGCGCGCTACTGACACGATGAGGCTCGATTGGTTCTCTGGCTCGATTCGATCCGCTGTGGCTATGGACGATCCTCGATTATGGCGGATGGGAAAAATGGGGCAGCCGTACATTCCCCAATGTGCATGTGACAAAAGGTCGACCTCGTTCTTTCTTTCCCGACGACCACCTTATCTTCTCTTCCTCGACTACCGCCCTGCCCTCTCTTCCCCGACGACCACCATGTCTGAACATCTGTACCGTTACCATCTGGTGAAAAAGACGGCCTCCGGTTACACGTACATCGACACCAGGGAGGTACAGGGTCCCCCCAAGGCCACTATCAGGACCATCGAGGATGCTGCTCGGGCAGCTATCGACGAGTGGTCTGATCGAACCTCCACCGCCAACATCGAGCTGGCCATGTACGAGGTACCCGAATCGTTCGTTGACGTCAGGCCCTTACTCACGATTGCTCAGCCACGAGAGCCGCTCGGGGATGCTGGGATGACGGCCCGGATGCTAAAGGAGAAATTCAAGGAACTTTTCGATGGCAACTACCAGAGCACTTGTAACCAGCTTTCGACAGTTGAGCTGCTGGGGAGTATAGAGCTCAGAGAACACCTCGTTGTTGTCTTCTGGACTGCGCTTGAGTTCCGGATCCTCTTATTCAATCGTCACCATTACTTTGGCAGTCACATAGTAACCGTCGAGGCTAGTAAAACCATCGAGGCCGTGGAAGAGGCAGCCCAGATATACATCCTGAGCGGGAGCAGGCCAAATATACAGGTCCACACGATCGGGATTGTGGAGGTATTCGAGTTCAAAGATCTCCTTTGGTCCTTTCTGACGATCTTACAGCCAAGGAAATCTCTTCTCGAAGAATTCAGACAGAAGTCCCTCCAGCTGGAACAATACGACCCTGCAGTCGACAGTGGACTGGGGAAAGTCATTCAACATACAACGAACACGCCTTTGTCGCAGGTAGTCACCAGGGACGGCCTAATCATCGAGTTTGGTTTGTACCGCGCTGCTGCTATGTCATGGAACATACTAAATATATTGCAGAGTTTCACTATTATAGTGTTTTGTTTGAAAAAATTGGACCGTCCTATAGACTTCCGGAACTCTTCATGGCCATGATATCACCGGACGACACAGTTGAGGCAATAATGAACGGAGCGAAAAAAAGCTTCCCTGGATTTTACCAGCACGAACATTTCAAAGCATATCAGGTTCGTTAGCACTGGGCGTTCGTCTGTGTCAATGTATCTCTTAGATGCCCACAGCTCAGGGAGAAGGCCCTAGATTTTGAAACCAAAACACCGGAAGAGATTCACGCGGAAATTCCACTCGATGACGGTGACTACCGGGCCAAAAACTTGCTCCACTGTTCTCCTCATGGACCTTTGAAATCACTCAAGGGCGGTGTCATTGTTATTTTCGGTCTGTTGTCAAACTCTTCTTTCTTTCTCTAAGTTTACACAAGTCACAGATAATCCGGCCGAGGAGGACCACAAGGCGTTGTATCCTATCCGAGAGGAACCTGGTTTTAGTGAGTAGCAATTGCCTCGTCCCCTGCGCTTTCTCACCATTCAACTAGGCAGGAAGGAGATAATGGAGTCTGCGCGCAACCGAAAATCACCATCTGAGGATGCAAAACCCGCAGAGTTTCAACTCATACAGAATTCCGCACGTCCGGACGCAGTACGTAATGCACGTCCAGCACACCTGGTCAGCCATCCCATCCAGATATATCACCCTGTCTTCGCCAAGTTCCTTTCCCGAGCATTTTTGCCATTCGACGGGGATACGGAAACTCTCCAGAAGACTTCGGAGTTCATAAACGCCTCTCGTCGGTGCTACAGAAACGAGAGAGACCGGGTTCTGGCTATAGAATCCTCCTTGTCATCTTTGGTTCATCCAAGCGTCTTGTCTGCAATGAGGGTCAACACTGGTGACGGCGGGTGGTTTTTACCGGATGGAGCAATACCCGCTAGCTGCCCCTTGGTGCCAAAACAACCCGTTTGTGCCTTTGTGGAAGTAAAGAATGAAGCTGGAGCGGGCAGTTGCGATCCCATTCTGCAGTGTCAGTCAGACTTCGTGAAGCTCTGCTCTGCGAAGAATGTAGGTGTTCCACCAACCCTTGATCGAAAATTCACATTTACTGAATGACACAGTACCAACCAATTGTGGATGCTTCGTGCTGCCCTGTGTTCCTGTTGGCAATACTCGGCCCGCGCTTGTTGGTCGCCGGTGCTGTCTTCGCCAACGAGTTCATCGCTCAAGAATTGACGGACTATCTCAATCTTGGATGCCACCCTACCGACTACGATAAAGGTCTGCGGAGGACGGCACAGCTCCTCGTCACACTCCGAGAATGTATTCAAGACCTGCATTCCTTCTATGGGGACTTGAAGTTCATCCAGAGAGGGCCGATCGTGGACCCTGCCCCAGCTCGGGGGCTTAGAGCTTCGAGGTCGCAAAGCACCGGTCCTGTCTCCCAGTTCACTGCCGAAACTCCGTTGGGACGGCGGGTGTTCCCTCATTTCAAGAAGATCCGGATTGGCGACACCAAGTATTCACTCACCTACGAAAGTCCTCTGGCAGGTGAAGAGAAAGCGACAAGAGCGCTGTTCACAGCGTATAGGGAGCAACTCTCGGAGAATTTGACGGGTGCGAAAGACCTCGTTGTCGTCAAATTTACACAAAGGTACTGCAAGGAAGCGCACGAGCTACTCGCTGGGATATCACTGGCACCAAAGCTACTCTACTACGAATACGTCACAGGGATCCACTTCGTAGTTATGGAACATCTGGTGGGCACAGAGGTTACTGATGACCATCTGGTGGGTGAAAATGGAGCCAAACATATCGAATCGCTACGCCGGGCGGTCAAAACGCTGCATGATGAAAAACTGGTGTTTGGGGATCTACGGCGACCGAATATCTTGATCACAAAGGACGGCTTGAGGCTTGTGGATTTTGACTGGAGCGGAAAGCAGGGTATAGTTCGCTATCCAATCGATATTTCCTCAGTGATCAGGTGGCCCAAAGGTGTCAAAGGCGAGGCGAAGATTGAGGTCGAGCACGATAGGGAGCTGTTCAGCTGGCTTGCCAGGACTGAACTGTGAGGTTCAGCTATAGATTTGTTTCGTTTCGAATTGTACATTATACTGAGGGCACCCTCATCTCAATCGGAGAATCTGGCCTTTTATCCATGGCACAGTCACCCTTCATAAGTAATAAATTGTCATCAGCAAACCTAGTCTCGGTACAAGACCGGATCGTTTGCGCTGATGTGCGTATAGCCCTCGACCGGGGGACGAAGGGGAGAGAAACGGATGAGTTTACTCGGTCCGTCATCGAGGCGATTGAGCAGTTGACGGTGCGAGTGAAACCAGCAAGAGGTGCATCTTGTGTACAATTTACTTACCATGCGTTCGATAGCAGGACTGCGGCGGAGATCCAGGGGAAGATCGTCAAGTGGGGGAAACGGAATCCGGTCTCTCGATTCATCCATGCGGATGAAGAGGCGATCGCCACCTGGAGGTTGGACTTCATCAGGATCCTTCAGGTCTTCAACGTGCGTCCTGCTCGCTCTTATATGACCGTCACTAACTTTCCGGTTCTAGGCCGAACTTGCAACAAGCACACCCGCGATACTGTTCCTCAAACGCAGGCACCACTGTCTCGGATGTCCGTCATGATATCTCAAATAACCACGCTATCGCTTCCGAAGTTCGTGACGTCGCGGATACTCTCCCTGTCGTTTCCGAGGTCCGGAATGACATTGTGAACACCCGCACCATGGTTTCCGACATTCATTGCATCGTGATGAAAACCCGCGAGGATAAGGATGCTCGGGGTTGGGGGCGGCAAGTACCACTCGTATTTTACCAGTCACCAAGTGACCGCTTGGCTACTGTATAGACTCACCCCAGGTCAGTGATATGGGCTTTAAACGGACCCGTTGTCTAATATTCAGCTTCAGCGCCCCCGTTATTGAATGCGCGTGCGACCTCCTCCTATGTTCGCCGTGACGCTACAGCCCGTGTCGTTATTTCTGAGGTTCATCACGAAGTCGTGGACACCTGCACCATGGTTTCCTACATTCATCGTAAAATGCTGGAAAGTCAGGAAGGGGCTGGCGGTGAACATCGATCGGTGAGTGTCACTCATACCCCGTCACTGAATGCACACTTACTGTTGGATAGATTCAAGATGGGTCAGTGATCTCAACTACTGCTGGGCCCTGCGCCCTACGCTTGCATCTAGCGCACCTGGGTAACCCCCTCCCCCGCCGCTGAGGATCTTTCTTGGATGCGGCGAGTTGATCGAGAAGATCGTCGACTTCGCAGAACATGGGCCCTGGCGGAATCGGCAAGACATCCATCGCTCAGATCATCCTCCACGACAATTGGCATCATATCGCATGGGTCGGCTGACAAGTGGAAAAGATTGGCCCTCCATGGCGGGCGACAGTTACGATGAAGGAGATAAGGCCAACGTAGCTAGGGAGCCTGTTTCTTCGACGGACCTGGTGACTCAATTCTGGCCAAACGCGTCACATTGGACTCAGTTCATGTCTGACCAGAACGCCGGACGAAGAGGGGATCAAGAATGTAACTTCCAATGCAGCGTATCGTGCGGGCCAAGTTCGGGTGTCGGGTGGTTTTCATTCTGCCAGACAGCGCGGATGGAGTGCCCTCCGAACGTCTCGCCTATATCGAACGGATCGCCAAATTCACGACACCCGGCAGCGATCATCAGATGTTCAAGCTAAACCGGAGTGTTGAAAATGGGGAGCAGGTAGCCAGTATTGTTCCTGTATCAACGATCAGGCGCGGTGCACATCTCCTGAAATTTGGCTCGGCGGTCCCGGAGGGATGGTCTTCGGACAATGTGCTCGAGGAATGCGCTTCATTTTATCTTAATCCTTTCACAGATAGACATATGTATTTCATTCTCTGGCCCCTATTAGATAGATTGTAATCATGAACAATCCACAGTTATACCATACTACGGCGGGTTGCGAGGGTGAGAAAGTGCTAATGGCCAATGTTGAGGCCATTCCCCGAATTGCTAAGGTCTCAAACCATGCGCGATTGATTCCTAGGGGTATTTCTCCCTCTTAAATGTAACAAAATCGCGCCGACCTAGTATATTCGTGGGACCGCGAGCACCGTATTAGACCCTTCCTGAATCCCTGCGAGAGGCGCGCGCGAGGTTTTCCTCATCTTCGCTTGACTAACGGGACCCACCTAAGCTAGACATGCGGCGAACCAGATGCCAAAAAGGCTTGTAACATACGCGCGAGCCTGCATGAAGTTCATGGCGGCCGAACAAGGCCCGCATCTGGTTCGCGATGCGTTTGTGAGCTCAATGCCATGCCTATAACTTTATATATTATTTAACGTACGTGCGCGCTCAATGGGTTGAATGCGTACCCCGCAGTGAGCTTGCAGAGGCCTCGCAAGCCCTTCGTCGTGCAGAACGAGCCCTCGCTTATCAGCCCCATGTAGCCACGCATGGATTTCAGCTTTTCCCAATATATATATGCAGTTAAACGCACGCACGCTTATGGTATAGCGGCGAACCAACTTGACCTGGCCCTCGAGGGAACAGGCAATGCTAGGAACACCCCGCAGCCGAGACCAACGTGCGCAAACAACGCCGGTTCAGATAGAGACGCGCGTTCGGCTAAATTCGCATTTTTGCCATCTTCTTCCGGCCCACGCGCGACCCGGAGTCCTCTCGAAAGCTAGCAAGCGGGGTCCCTTCGGGGATCAGCTGTTCACGGCTGTATTGATACACATCCCTGCTTGCTGGTAGGACGAAAAGGTTGCGCGGAAGCCGTTTCCGCCTCGAGGCCTTTTTTGAAGTGGCCTCGAGGCTGTTTTAATTTTGTCATCCCCTCCCGGTCTCATTCGTTTCCCCATCCCGCCTCATTGATTATTCCGTCCCCTGCCTACCCCCATCGCGCGCCCAACAACGCGCCCGAAAACGTGGCCGGAACCAGGACCGTTGTCTGATTGGTGCTCCCGTCCTCTACGTCATCAACGGGCAAGCTGTCTGGACGGACGCGCCTTAACTTGCCCAGAATTTGCCTGATTACGCCTGGCGTGGTATTTCAAGCAGCGCCTCACCTCAGCAACTGTGCGTCAAATCCCATTCTGGTTGGGCATTGGGGGGCTTGTTGGTGAGTCGCTAAACGCGCTTATCCAACGCTCAGCAGTGAGTTGCTCTCTCTTTCAGCATTACCTCGTCATCCTCAGACCGCGATTTGCATCTGCTCTCGTCTCGCCTTTTTTCTGATATCCTACTTTTCTAGCTCCTACGATCAGTGTCGCCAGACGTTCCGATTCAACCGACCCTCCACGGTCTCTGCGTCGTTTGTCGTGGAGTTTGTTTCCTTTGCGGCGCGCCTGTCTCCTGCAGGGAGCGCGGATTAGTTGACGTAATGTTCAGCCACGGGCAGCCTTCCCCTCACCAAACTCAGCGGCAGGTCGGAGAACGACTGCATCCGAAATCGATAGTCAACCCTGCTTTCCGCAAAATCTCCAATGTTCGTCCTCAACCTCCTCCAGAGTGACGGAAACTCGCGGCACAGTATTCGAGCAGGTCAGTAATGCCATCTCCTCGGAAACCAACAGTTCTTGATTATAGGTTCCGCTCGTAGAATAGATATCGAGAGCCGCAACCCCGCGCTCTAAATAAAACACTTCGGACTACGGCGGCGCGTTGGCTAAAAATTCTATCTCGCAGAAGAACATGCTCAAGTTCACGGAAAGATACCTCTCCGCTGCGGAGGAATACGACGCTGGAGTCAGGAGCATTGAAGAGAAACTCAGGGCGGAGAAGGCCACGCGTGATGTTTGGAGGCATTCCGGAATGCCATATCGCGGAGTTGCTCAAATCACTTTGTTCGCGACGAGAAACGCGTCTGCGGCGCTGACCATTACGTACAGTGAGTTTCATCCCCACGCTCTCGCTAATTTCAAAACCCGACCATCTTCCAGCGGTGAATAACGCCTCATGGAGCCCACTTTATGGCCTTCGCACCGTCTCTCAAAGGGAAACCTTCCCCGAATGTGCTCCTACACTGCCGTGCCAATCCCTCTCAACCGACGGGCGAGGACTGGAATGACGCGCAGTTGACGTTGAGCACCAGAGCACCAGAGGACCTCGATGGCGGTCTTCCCAAGCCGAGTACCGTTCAAATACAGGGAGTGGGTCTAAGAGGTGCGTTCCCTGGTCCCTATCACCTGCGCCCACCGCACTAACATCCTACAACACCGACAGTCCGACTCGAACGTTTAGTCCGGGTCGATGGATTGGACCAAGGTCTGGGCCTAGGTCTCGAAGTCTGACCCCAGAGCGTTGGCATCGACCAAGGAGACTCATAGACAGGAGCAGGAGCAGGAGCAGGAGCAGGAGCAGGAGCAGAACCCCGGCCAGGCGTATGTGCAGAAGGAGTCCGGAGCAGAGACGAAGATCAGAGTCTCACAAGGCAAGACTCACCTGATCGCAGAAGAATTGGGATCACAGTTATCAGGAGCCAAAGTCCAGTCCGCCATAGACGACAACGAAGTGCGACTTCCCCGGAACTCCCGCAGTACCCATACCATCCCAACAAGATGGTCCTGATTACGAATGACGTCGCATCCGTTTCGTACATCATGGATGGGAGGTGCAGCATTCCGGGCAATGGAAAGCTGCACAAAGTGACCATTGCCATCTTGCCGTTTACTGGTACCATCCATCGCGTACTAGTTACCCCAAGGGTTTCCTCCGATGCATATCTGCAGGTGCGTTCACCGAATTCGGACCCCATGTTCTCCCATTGACCCCATCTAATTGATTCGGCTAGCGCTCGGTCGTGAACGACAGCAACCATACCCTCCTCCCTGGCGTTCTCACCGCGTTCCTGGACGACAAATACATCTCTAAGTCCTCCGTACCCGAGGTTGGAACGAGAGACACTTTCCGTTGCGCTCGGCATCGATACCTCCATCAAGGTAACCCATCGCTTCGCCTCCGCGACCTCCACACCACTGGAAACGCAGTTTGTGGAACCGTTCAAGACGGTGACGCACACATCGAAGACGACAATACGGAACCGACGCGTCGACGGCGAGGCAATCGATGTTGTGGAGAGGACGAGTCTCCCAATCGTCAGGACGAAGCGCAGTGGTCCGGTAGTGGATCCCGACAGCGTTGAAGAAAAGATAAAGGCGCTGTTCAAACAACCCCCGGGCCTCGCAGAAAACGAGACGAGCGATCCGGTCGACCTTGGCCGACCAGACGGTTTCTGCGTTCAGTGGGGGACAGGGGACGGCATCATGGGCCCATCGTGCGGGAATATCGCCGACAAAGATGAAGGCAAGTTCATGTGGGTGGGTAAGGTTGGACCTGGCTAGGAGGTTGTTTTGGAAAGCGAGCGGGACGTGAGAGCTCCCGTCGGGATATCTTGGTCTGAGAACACCGTACCATCACGAGGTCCCTGAGTCGGTGGTTGGCCGTCTGGACCCTGGATATTCTGGACTTTTGCATGTAGGTATATGTGCGTACCCTAGTTCACGAGTTGTTGGTTGTATATTCCGTGAGCCCTGGAAGTGATGATCAAAGTACCTGGTCTCAGGGCTTCTGCGCAACCTCGAAGGCCCATGGTGGGTCTGACCTTCTCCATGACGCCCTAATTGTATGAAGCGAGCTGGCCTCCCACCCTTGAAACTTGAGGTTGGATATTGGATTCCCGCCTGAATGGAGCCGAGATCGGCTTGGCGGAGGCGCTCCGGCATGCGTGTCACTCTGTTCAGTTGTCTCAACGTCGAACTTTATGCGCTGGGTCTTGAATCTTCCGCTAAGTAAGGCCCTCTGATTGTTCACACCGAGAGCGTCCACAGATCCAGGTTGTCTCCGCCGTGACGCAAACAATGTGAGTACATGGTCAGTTCCGAGGTAAACCCGCATCTGAGGAGTCGTCAGCGGAGAACCGGTCTGCATTTGTGTCTTCACGTAACGCGCACTCGCTAGTACGCGGGCACTCGCGGATATAAGCTCGGACTGGACCCTGTAGCAGAGCTTTGCCAACATGACGCCACCGCATCAATGATCGTGCGGGGCACCCCCAAGTGACTCCGTGTCCAACGATTCGAAGGCACGCCACCTCTCCTCCGAGCACGATGGGCGGTCCCCAGACTGGGTCATACCTGAGGACACCGGGGGTGGGGTCTGGTTTCCATTCTCCCGGTTCGCAGAGGCATATAATCGTCCCGAACTCATCTGTCAATAATTCGAATGCCTTCGGGTTTTCTATGGTGGGTATCAGCAATGCGTAAGTACTCGTTTGTTGAAAAGAACCATCCTCCGAGGCCAATCACCTCCAAGATCAAGGTCGAGGTCGCGCTCGCTGTATTAGAACGACCGAGGTCACCGTCGGTTAATTCATATAAACAACGCCCCCGCCCTGTTTTCTGTATTTATACCCCCCTCTTCTTCGCTCTCTCCCATTCTCCTTGATCCCTTGGGCGGAAGATTGCAAAGAGTCCTAGACCACGGGACAATCATACGACTACTCGATCAACGCCGTCCGTCTGAGGGTGCTGGGGGATCTACTTCGCGGATGCGTCATTCCCGCTGGGGCCGTCGTCCTCGCACTGAGACTTTGACTGCATCAAATGTGATGCGGATTTGAGGCACGTTGCCAGCCTCTTTGGCGTGAAGAACGCCTCGCACAGGACTCAGGAGGGCCTTGCCAGATTCTACGCTAGGTGATAAAACTTGCATTTGATTTACATAGGTACCGTTTGCCATGCGGGGATGCAAAAGCCTCGTGCGGGGCATACAATGGCGTGCATCTCAAGGGGGGCTCGCGTAGATATCACGAGCTCCTAGGCGGGGGTGCCGAACGACATTTCGAGTGTTTGTACGTCAGACTGCGCAGCATGGGAACTAGGCTGCCGGGGTCGAAATTTCGGCCCATAGGCTGGGACTAGGCGTGATTCCCGTTCAGGGCCTTGAAGATATCTCTAGTCTTACGGATAGTCACTAAGTGAATGCGAACCCTACTAATCGAGTGCCTTCCACACGAGCTCTTGTTTAACTAACGCGGTCGTTGTGAAACCCCCGCAAGGTTTCGACGTGTGGGAAAGTTGTCAGGGGCTTATAACCCCCATTCCGCATCATGAAGATTTCCCCCTTTTCCCGATGCTTGACCTCTCTTCCCCGACGATCACCATGTCTGAACATCTGTACCGTTACCATCTGGTGAAAAAGACGGCCTCCGGTTACACGTACATCGACACCATGGAGGTACAGGCCCCCCCCAAGGCCACTATCAGGATCATCGAGGATGCTGCCCGGAGCGCAGTTATCGACCAGCAACACGATCAATCCTCCACTGCCAACATCGAGCTGGCCATGTACGAGGTACCCAAATTGTTCGTTGACGTCAGACCCTTACTCACGATTGCTCAGCCACGAGAGCCGCTCGGGGATACTGGGATGACGGCCCGGATGCTAAAGGAGAAATTCAAGGAACTTTTCGATGACAACTACCAGAGCACTTGTAACCAGCTTTCGACAGTTGAGCTGCTGGGGAGTATAGAGCTCAGAGAACACCTCGTCGTCGTCTTCTGGACTGCGCTTGAGTTCCGATTCCTCTTATTCAATTGCCACCGTTACTTTGGCAGTCACATAGTAACCGTCGAGGCTAGTAAAACCATCGAGGCCGTGGAAGAGGCAGCCCAGATGTACATCCTGCGTGGGAGCAGGCCAAATATACAGGTCCACACGATCGGGATTGTGGAGGTATTCGAGTTCAAAGATCTCCTTTGGTCCTTTCTGACGATCTTACAGCCAAGGAAATCTCTTCTCGAAGAATTCAGACAGAAGTCCCTCCAGCTGGAACAATATGACCCTGCAGCTGACAGTGGGCTGGGGAAAGTCATTCAACATACAACGAACACGCCTTTGTTGCAGGTAGTCACCAGGGACAGCCTAATCATCGAGTTTGGTTTGTACTGCGCCGCTGCTATGCCATGGAACATACTAAATCCACTGCAGAGTTTCACTATTATAGTGTTTTGTTTGAAAAAATTGGACCGTCCTATAGACTTCCGGAACTCTTCATGGCCATGATATCACCAGATGACACAGTTGAGGCAATAACAGACGGAGCGAAAAAGAGCTTCCCTGGATTTTACCAGCATGAACATTTCAAAGCATATCAGGTTCGTTAGCACTGGGCGTTCGTCCGCATCAATGTATCTCTTAGAGGCCTACAGCTTAGGGAGAAGGCCCTAGATTTTGAAACCAAAACACCAGAAGAGATTCATGCGGAAATTCCACTCAATGACAGTGACTACCGGACTAAAAACCTACTCCCCTGCATTCCTTACGGACCTTTGAAATCACTCAAGGGCAGTGTCATCATTATTTTCGGTCTGTTGTCGAACTCTTCTTTCTTTCTCTAAGTTCACACGAGTGACAGATAATCCGGCCGAGGAGGACCACAAGGCATTGTATCCTATCCGAGAGGAACTTGGTTTTAGTGAGTAGCAGTTGCCTCATCCCCTGCGCTTTCTCACCGTTTGATCAGGTAGGGAGAAGATACTAGAAGCCACACGTAAACAGAAATTACCCTCTGAGGATGCGAAACCCGCCGAGCTTCAAATCACACAGGTTTCCACACGCCCGGACGCAGTCCGCAACGGGCGTCCAGCGCATCTGGTCAGTCATCCCATCCAGATATACCACCCTGTCTTCGCCAAGTTCCTTTCCCAAGCATTTTTGCCATTCGATGGGGATGAGGACACCCTCCAGAAGACCTTGGAGTTCATATACGCCTCTCGTCGGTGTTACGAAGACAAGGGTGCCCGCATTCCGGCCTTGCGATCCAGCCTATCGTATTTGGTGCATCCAGATATCCTTCTGCCGAGGGTAATCAAGGCCGATATCGATGGCAGAGAGCAATTTGCACCGGATGGAACAATATTGGCTGATTGCCTCTCAGTATCAACACGACCGGTCTGCGCTTTTGTGGAAGTGAGGAATGAATTCGGAACGGGCAGGTGCGACCCCGGCTTGCAGTGTCAATCGGATTTCGTGAAGCTCTGCTCTGCGAGTACTGTAGGTGTTCTACCAACCGTTGATCACGAGCTTACCCAATGACACAGTACCGGCCAATTGTGGATGCTTCGTGTTGCCCTGTGTTTCTGTTGGCGATATCCGGCCCACGTTTGATGGTCGGCGGTGCCGTCTTCGCCAACGAGTTCATCGCTCAAGAGTTTACGGACTACCTTACCCTTGGTTCCCACCCCACAGACTTCGATGGAGGCGTGCGTCGAATAGCACAAGTCCTTGTCACGCTCCGAGAATGCATTCAAGATCTGGATTCCTTCTACGGGGACCTAAAGTACATCCGGAAAGAGCCGGCCGTAAACCTTGCCCCGGTTCGGAAGTCTGGAGTTCCAAGATTGCAAAGCATTGACCTCATCCCCCAGTACATCCCGGAAAATCCGTTGGGACGGTGGGTGCCCCCATATCACACGAAGTTCGAGGTCGGCGACACTCGGTATTCCCTCACCTACGAAAGGCCTCTGGAGAGCGAAGGGACAACGACGAGAGGGCCGTTCATGGCATCCATGAAGTCATCTTCGGGTGGTGCGGACAAGCTTGTGGTGGTGAAGTTCACACGGGTATATTGTCCGGAAGCGCATGCGCTGCTCGCCAAGATGTCACTAGCACCCAAGCTATTCTATCACGAATGCATCGCAGGGGTCCACTTCGTAGTTATGGAACATCTCAATGCCACGGAGGTTACTGACGATCAGTTGGTGGGTGAAAGGGGAGCCGAGCATATCGAATCTCTGCGTCGGGCGGTCAAAGCATTGCATGATAAGGAGCTGGTGTTTGGGGATCTACGGTCACCGAATATCTTGATCGCAGAGGATGGCTTGAAGCTTGTGGATTTTGACTGGACTGGGAAGCAGGGTAGGGTCTGCTATCCGGTCGATATTTCCTCGAAGATCCCATGGCCCGAAGGTGTTTTCGGTGGGGGGAAGATCAAGGCTGAGCACGATAAGGAGTGGTTCAGGAGGTTGGCAAGTACTGAATTGTGATGCTTCGGTTACGGGTTGTTTCGTTTCGAATTGTACATATATACTGAGGGCACCCTCATCTCAACTGGAGAGTCTGGCTTTTGATCCATGGTCACGCAAGTTGTACTTGGGGTGTGCCAACGACGCGTCAATTCAACCGCCCGGGCGTGCCGAAATTGAAGTTCCCCATTGAGGTGGGAGTAGAGTGGCCGATCAGCGTTGCTACTCAGTTTACGACGCTCAAGTTAATTGGTCCTATTGACCCCGATGTTTTCATCGGTATTTTTTCGAAGGAACACGTCACTCAAGTCACTCGAACTCTGAGACTAAAGGGCTGAACACTAATAGATTCAAGTATAAGCAAACACACGAAGGCCGGAGAGTAAGTAGGGCTACACGATGTTTAGTTCTGGGGGATATCGACACCTCATGAGCCGTCATCTACCACACCAAAACCAAGAGGCGAGGGTGGGGAGAGATGGACAAGGGATGGATGTCAAGGAAAGGAAGACACGAGGATTAGTAGTATAGATACACAGCATGGCGAATTGTCCCGAAAAAATATCGCGTCCGTTCCACTTTCACAGTGCTCGGGGTGGTCGCGAAGAGGCCCCTCACGTCCCAATCCTGTAGTACAACTCAGTCGACCAGGGAGGAAGGGAGAGATTGGTAACCATGGCACGATCGCACGGAGAGATGATGTAAGCGGAGTAGGGGTCGCTTTCGGAATGGGAGACGGAGAGAAAAAGGAGGTATTCACAAAGAAGGCCGGGGGTGGATTAGGAGTGGTGACGACGATGGTGTCACCCCCCTTTTCTATCCCGGCGAACTAGAAGGTCGAAAAGTGATGTAAGGTTGTCGAGAGAGGATCGGTATTGGGTGCGCATATTGATGGAGAGAGAGAGAGAGGGAAGAGGGTCCAGAAAAAATACACTGCGTGAGGGTAAATCGTTGATCCGGGAAGCGTCTATCCGAAAGGGTTTGGCCTCCAAGAAGGTTTGTGAAGGTCGAAGGTGGGGTTGTTGATCTCGGAGGTGGTGGTTGGGTAGCGGGGGGGGGAGTGTTCAGGTCGGTCAAGGTCGAACGAAGCGAAGTGGAGAACTCGACCGGACGGTGGCACTTTCTTGTGCCCCGCTCCCTAATATACCACCTCTTTGACTATGTCCGTCTACGCAGTTCCGGGTGCGTGAGGTTCGTTCCCGGAATACGTCGAATAGATCGACGGACTATCGACGAACGAGCTCACGCTTGGCGAAGCCGCGTTCACGTCCTCGTTTCCAGTCTCGCCGGTCACCGGGATCCAAGACACCTGCGAGTTCCTGCTCCCCCATTTCTTCCACGAGTTCCTGGCAGGCACGAGAGCGGGGCTCTTACTCTGTACCTCTTTCAGTTCCGGGACAGTATCGGCTTGAGTGATACCAGAGCCCCGGGAAGCAGGAGAAACACGAGGAGGCGGTGGTGGTGGTGTGAAGCTGGGGAGGAACGGTGCAGCGAAGATATGTGCGCGGTCGCGATCCGTGATCGTCGCCTTTGAGAAGGTTGGAGACGGTTGTCGAACGAAGTCGTAGTACGGGTCACGGTTGCCGCCCTTCGGTGTTGGAGTAGAAGGAGAACGCGTAGGCGACAGTGCGGACATATTGCGAGTCGTTGGGGAGGGGGAAGGGCTGAGAGGGATTGAAGTCGGTGGGTGTGGCCAATCGGAGATACTCAAGTTCTCTCTTGACTTGGATGGCCGTAGAGCACGTTCTACCGCCGGTTCAGCAGGAAGTCGAGGTCGGACTTCAGGCAAGAGGGAGTCCCGCGCAGTAGGTCTAGTGGGCTCAGGAAGAGGCGTAAACGACACAAACTTGGTCGGCGTCTTCTCCGGCTTTGTCGGAGAACCGTGAGAAGGGGCCCTGATATGCTTATCAAGCTTCACGGCCTCGACTTTCGAGACAGTCGGTTTCCGAATCAGCTGTTGCGACTCCGCGTGGTCATCCAAGTCCACAGCAGACTGAGAGATGGGAGAAAGTATGATCATTCCCACACGCCCAAGAGCCTCCTTCCCAGTTGGGGACAACAGGTAGTTGTGCGTCGAAGCCGCGAACGACGCATCGCCTTCCTCCTCACCGCTCGAGGTGGAATTCGTAGGGGAGGGGAATCTCAAAGTGGGAGGATGGATTCTTAATGGGGAGACCTTCACTTTGGACTTGAAATTCGTCTGCTTCTTCAGTGGTTCGGTAGACTTAAGGGTATCATCCCAGCCAGACTTGAACGGATCATGCGCCACCTTTGGAGGGGTTGTCAAAGGCACGACGGTAACAGCTTCCAATTGCCTATTTCATCCGAACGTAGCCAAGATCAGTACCAAGTCAAGCGAGAGCGGGAGAAAAAAGGAAGTGATCGAAATGGGAACAAGCGAACGTACTGAATTGGCAAGTCAAACTTCTGCTTCGGGGTGAACAGCCCGACGGCTCTCTCCTTGGCGGTGGTGCAGAATTCCAGCCCGGCGACCCAACACTCCTTTGTGGAAGCGAACACCGCAGTGAGAACGAGAGCGGCGATCGGGGCCATCCACCAAATCGCTTCCGTACGGATCCTCACGCTGACAGCGGATTGTGACCCATTCCCTTTGGAGATGACCAAGATCAGATTATCCTGGTGAACATCGGTCCAAGAAGCGTACTCCAAAAGTCCGAATTCTCCGATCAGGGAGGACATCTCGAAGATGTTCGCAAACGCGGTGAGCGGGACGAGAAAGAGACAGGTGCCGACGAAGCGGAAGAACATTGCGGTAGTCATCTTCGACCGAGGGTTGAGATGTTGGTTGAAGAACGAGCAGCGACGATGGTAGTTGTAGAATGAAAGGCCGGCGTAAAAGACGGTGGTTATACAAAGGATGAGGGGGATGAACCAGGTTAAAAACAAGGCTGGGACGGATGGGTAGATGGCGGGTTGACACCCAAATTCCTGCACAAGAATGAATCTGCGATCTTGGACAACGAAATCTAGAGGTATTCAAAGGAGATCGGTTTGTGGAATATCACAGAAAGTCACAGAATTTGGAACTTACGTAGGATCGCATATATCACAGGAACCACCAAACACATTACGTAGTGAAACACCGACGTGAAGTATTTGGTACGGGGGTCATACGAGACATCCCGAGTAGAGGATACAGTTTCGAGTTGACGGCAAACACACAAAGCTACAGCGGGGAGCGCCACTCGCAGGGCGTATAGGATAAGTGTAACTTAAGAATCGCAAAAACATCAGACACACGTCGGCGCCACCAAAACCGGCTTTGTAGGAATCACTCACCAAAGTCACACCATCCTTCAGCGCGAATTAACGCGTTGTCGGCCCATACGATGGCGTCAACACCTTGTATGATGTTACAAACGAGCAACCAGGCGATAGCGAAAAGGAAAGGAATGTTCCGCGACCTCAGATGAAGCGGGAGGATGGCAAAGAGCGACAGCACAGCAAGGAAAGAGAGGACTGGAAGCTCGATGCGCGTCATCCTTGTAGGCGGAAAGTTGAAAATGAGGAGGGTGGATCCCCAAAGGTTGCGCGACCTGAGGGAGGGCTCTCGACGATAAATGAAAAGGGACGGGCGTAAAACAGTTTCGACCGAGCGTGATATGTCAACATATATGTATGCGGGTTGAAGACACGGACATCGCTTAGCCCTAGGGCATCTGGCAGAAAATTGAAGGAGAAGACGAGCGAGACCGTCCACGAACAAGTGTACATCCAAAAACACGATAAAGGCACTGGAGACAGGTAGGCGGAGGTTTTCGAACCGAGTCGAAATTCCTTTCACCGCCAGCGTCCCGGGAGCGCGTTCGTAGGTTTTTGGGAACAAGATAACGGCCCAATATGGGGCGATACCCCCGATCCGAAGATGGAGGCCCCTTTGTACTTCCTAATTTGGAACGATTTGTGGCATTGGATGCGAATGGCGGGGTGGGAGCGGGATGCATGGACGTGGTTGTGTGATGACGAATGAGTCCTGATTATATTACGTCGCAGGCGGATGGGTGCGGGGGATATCATGAGGAGCGGGTGTAGGTATGGTCAAAGCTGAGCGCTGAACACGAACGCTGAATAGTGAACTCCACCTTACGGATCAGAGGTCATTACGCGGGGATAAGGTTGCATTCCCCAGCAAATGAAGAAGACTGAATCCTCAGAGGTCAAGACATAGTTTAGACTGGAGGTGCCAGCTGTCAACGGAACCGCGTGGTCCCACAAAAGGGCCGAAGGGAAATTGATGATGGAAGGCGACGTTGGGTTGTGATAAATAACGGGGGCGGGACTGAACTCTATCCCCCTTCCCGACGCTCTCCACTCGAGGTGGCCTTGCCAGCAGCTGCCAGCTCAGCAAAGTTCGCGATGACGGAGAGATCGCCGCGTGACAGGCCGGAGACTGCCGAAAGAACAGGAGGATGAACGAGTGAGATCGAAACAGGAGGCATCCGTCCGTTGCCTCTTCACTCTTATCTCGCAGCACACCCAGCCAACGCATGCCGCTTACCTCTCGTCTTCACTCCGTTTGACGCTGATCACACACGACTTACGCCTGGAAATCCAGTGACTACCGACAGGTCGCCGAATGTCCAGGGTTCTCTCCAATGCAACAGGGGTCGACACCCTTATCTCATCTGCGACCATCCCAATGACTGAAAAGCTCTCGTTCCACTGTCCCCCAGAGGGCGAACCGGACCTCACCGATGCACGACCGTCTGTTTCGGACTCGGAGTCTGATGGGGACCAGGACCTCGCGGACGGGAACCTCAGTGGGAGCACTAGAAGTGGAGAAGGAAAGACGACTCCTCAGGAAGAGGCGAGTTGCGAGCAATGTGACCAGGAGAGTAATGGGAACCTCGACTCGAAAACTAACGGATTCACGGTTCGTCCGGCCAATGAACTTCACGATCGTCCTCCTTCTTCACCATGGAAAGACCTCGATATCTCGGTCATCATATCGATCCTCACCCCTATCCTATCCTGGATATTTGGGAGAGAATACGTGAAAAACATTCTCGTCGCCATCTTCCTCGTCTATTACCTTCACCAACTGATTGAAGGTTCGTATATGCGCGAGACGTGCTTGACTTTTCTGACTTTGGGTTGACTTGGGCCGGTTATCTAGTTCCGTGGCAATTGTATCACGCGTCGCGCAGGAGGCGACCTGTACCTGACGTATCCACACCCCCACCGTCGGACAAGCGTACCAGCGAGCTCGCCAGCGCTGAACTATGGCGACACGAAATGACATACCTTTGTCTCGCAGCCCTTGCCCCTTTCCTGGGGATGTTCCTCCTTAAGACCGTAATCTTGACGATAACTGGAGAGGATGCGGCACCTTGGTTCAGCACGACAGTCTTCGTTCTCGCCAGCTCCCTTCGGCCCTGGTCACACATCGTTTCACGCCTACGTCATCGTGTGCGTGACTTACACGAGGCTATTCACTATCCTTCTCCCGAAACACAACTCATCGCCGACTCCCGTATTCGATCCGTCCTTAATCACGTCTCCGAGTTGGAGCGGGAGCTGGAACGCGTAAAACATACAATGGTCCTCGGGCATGTCGTCAAGGAAGCACACGATGAGATCTTTGACGTTCTGGAGGACGTGGAGAAGTCGGTCAAGAAACAAGAAAGGAAGGTTGAAATGAATAGGACGCTTACCGAGACCCGCCTGGCCGAAATGGAGGCGATCGTTGGTCGACTCGAAACAGAGGGGAAAACCCTCGACCAACCAGGCTTCGTCCTGGTGCGGTTGCTTGCAGATCTAACTTGGTTGCCACGCCAGTTATGGGACGTTCTGCCATTCATCAACCCTTTCAAATCCACACCTTCTATCGGCGCCACGGATAAAGGGAAGGGGAGTACAGCCACGCCAAATTATCACGTCTATTCGCCGGCGTCCAGACGACCACCGCGTCTTGAAACCATCCCGGAGAATGGGGACCCGAACGTCGTCTTTATCCCTTCGAATAATGGGAACCCGCGGGGGACCGTTTTGAGGCGCAGGAGACCCACCCGTTATCCCGAATCTCCAAAAGAGTCTGATTCACCCCTTACACTGTTTTCTCAAACCGTTTTGTTGCCATACTACCTGTCGCTTCGTTTGCTTGCTGTCCTCTTTCCTCCCATCAAAACCGTCATCTCGTAAACTTCGAGTGGTCCTTTGTTTCCATATTCCGTCCGTACCTTACTTGTATTCTTTGGCCTGTGTTTTTTATTACTGATGGTATCCGTGTATTCTGCCAGCTCATAAGGGTGGCTAACCTCGCGAGTGGCCGGATGTATATATCTTCCCGGAAAACCCCGGCAACATGCGTGTTACACCCGCAGTCCATTGTCATCCCAATTCGTCTCTCGTCTCTGCATCTCAATGGTAAAAATTCCACTCAGCGTTCATATATCACGCCGTAAAGACGAACCTTATGCCCTATTCGGGTGGGGTGACTTGACGGGGGCAATCCCGTTTCGCCTTACACGTTTTACACGTTGCTCGCTGAGTTTCATGTTACATGGTCAATGGCATCTCTCCGGCAGCACCCCCTCACCGGTTCGTACCACCTGTGTCGTTCATGTGTTCCAGGGTGGAAAACACGACATCAGGCACTCGGTAGCCGGTCTACGGCTGAGGGTGCACACCACGGACTCCCAATTCCCTTTCATAGTGAGACCATCCGCAAGAGTCTCATCCCCCCTCGTTCGGCGTCTGGATGTCGATCAAAGGGAATCATAGATCCATTTGGTGGGAGGGCTGGACTCCTTCCGCCTGAACGACCTATTCGGGACAAGGGAGAATTCGAGGTCCCATCTGGTCCATGAGGGGTTCGTGCTATCTCGTGGATTTCATGATCTCAGCGTTCAGTACACGAAACGGGGGGGCGTGACCTTGGGTCTTATTCAAACGGCTTCTGAGTGCAATTGCTTCCGCCAGGGGCCGACTCTGGCCGACTCCGGTGATTAGATGTTGTATACACGGCAAAACGTCGGGGGCCATCGGCTTACGCGATTTCGCAAGGTGCCAGTACGTACTTGTGAAATCAAAGAACAGTTGGATCAACAGGATTTTTGATGGACAAGTGTCGTTTAGTATCTTTGATAGCTCCTCCTCAGCGTCCACTGGATACCCCTAGGTGTTTTCCAACAGACGACACTGAAACGGCTGGACACTCCGGTGCGCCCGTGGGTCGACGACGAGCGGGGGGACGTTACGGTTGTCGTCACCACCACAGGGGGCCCTTCTCTTCGACGCCGCGCGCGCGTCCCATTGATGCAAATCGGTCTCAAAGCGAACTTCTCTCTATCGGTCACACTTTGAGTTTGCGAAGGCCTCCCGATTTTTTGAAGCGTGATCGTTCCGCGCCGGACCGATCTACTTCCTTTTTTGGAAGAAAGCATCGGCCGAGAATGGAAAGGTGAAAGGATAAGATCTGGCGGGGGAATTTGATTTACTGAATTTCCCGTCACACCCGGTCGCCATACCCGAAGAACAAGGCAAGGTCCAAATGTGTCGAGGAGCGTATAAAGGTCTGCTCTATATCAAGATCCTGTCTTTCCCCCGTGGTCCGTTATCCGTCTTTTTCCTCCTCCCCCTCCTCCACCCTCGTGTCGGGGCATATATCCCTCACTCGATCCGTCGAGCAAGTCTTCGACGCGTGTATCAGACTAGTTTAAAGACTTTCGTATCTTTTCTCCTCTCCCCGGGCGCGGTTGTCAAGAAAACACAGCGAGCCCCCAATATGACCGCCTCCAACACCGTGTTCTCAGTCTTCTCCGGGATCGGGTTCTTCCTTGCGGTCGTTCCCCTGTATTGGCATCTAGAGGCTTGGAATGTGGGGACGTGCATGTACATGATCTGGACGGCACTTGCTTGTCTCGTTTCATTCGTGGACTCTATTGTGTGGAACGGGAATGCAATCAATTGGGCGCCAGTGTGGTGCGATATCGGTACGTTTATACATGTCTTCATTTTCGATTCTTATCTCTGAGACATCTACTCTCCTCAGCCGTTCGTATTAAACTCGGTGTCGCCGTCGCGTGGCCCGCTTGCACTCTTTGTATCGTCCGCCGTCTCTACTACATCGCTTCCCCCACCGCTGTGACGACCACTCAGACCGAGGTGCGTTGTCCAGATCAAAATTGGGCGTCCGCCAACGATTGTTCAACATCCAATCTATTTTACAGAAACGCCGTGAGATGATCATCGACCTGTTGATCACAATCGGAATCCCGGTGCTGCAGATGCTTATGGGTAAGCGCGATTTGCTGTCAATCCTTCTTTTTCCCATGAACACAATCTAACTCGGTTCCCTTTCGCGCCCCAGAACTTATCGTTTCTGGTCATAGGTTCAACATCTACGAGGACTTCGGCTGTGGACCAGCCACCTGGAACACCCACCTCGCTTATGTTCTCGTCTGGAGTTGGCCTCTTATCATCTCTGTTGTTTCGGCTTGCTACGGATGTGAGTTTACGTTCACTTTGACACCGTTTAAAACTAAATCGGGTCCCCTTGTTCTAGTCTTCACCATCCGAGCCTTCATGAAGAGGCGAAAGCAGTTCAGGGATCTCGTTACCGCCAACTCAAACTTGACCTACAGCCGTTACTGGCGTCTCGTCGCATTGGCTTCCGTCGACTTCTGTTTCACCATCCCTTTGGCGTCTTGGGGGATCATCGCCAACTCCATGTGGAGTCAAGTTCACCCATGGGTCTCATGGGCTGACACCCACTGGGGCTACGCTCGTGTCTTCCAATTCCCCAGGATCTTGATCGACCAGGAGCCGGTTGTCCTCTATTCGCTTGAGACCACTCGATGGGCTGCCGTCCTTTGCGCGTTTGTCTTCTTCGGTTTCTTCGGGTTCGCCGATGAGGCGAAGAAGAACTATCGCCTTTTGGCTTCGACCGTCACCAAGCGTTTCGGATACACCACATTCAGCGAGACCGCGGCCATCTCCGACTCGTACGTGTTATTTGCTCCTCCCTTCATTTCGCTTCCGAACAACGCGCTTACACCATACTTTTTACAGTATGGTCAAGTCTGGTACTGGCTCGAAGGCCGGCGTTTCGCTTCCAGTGTTCATCACCCAACAGACCGAATCGAAGAGGGATTCATTCGATTCTTACTCGGACAAGCTCTCGACCTCGATCACCATCGGCGAGTACGACCTCAAAGTCCAACCTTACTCTCCCACGGAACAGTCGACTTCGTCAAGTTCTTCGAGCATCAATTCGCCCGTCGATGAGGTCCCTCGGGTTCCCGAGTCCATTTTCGACCCCGCGTCGGTGAGGAGGCCGTCTGTCCCGGACGCTCCCAAGTCCGTTTACCCGGACAGCGCTCTCGACCAAGTGTAAATTCCTTGCTATTGATTTCCTCGTATGGATATTTATAGTAGGTTTATGCTTGCGGACCCCCCCTCACTCCCCTTCCTCTCCTTCGTGGTTATCCTTATGGTCTATTTCGGTCTATGTTTGAATCCCTCTCGCTCACCGGACTTTCGCGAACACCCCTTCTCCTCGATCTAAAACACGACGATACCCGTTCCCCACTTCCTCAATCGGCACACCCCCCAGTCCAGCACCGTCGGCTTCGTTCCAGCCATCGTCTCTCTCAACCGTCCCGCCCCGCCCCCCGACTGTATTTTTACGAAACTTTGTTTGATATACCATCTTGAGAAAAAATTGCAAAAAAACCCAACCCTCTCACAATGCCACTTATCTATCCCACCCTATTCTCCCCTTTGTCTTGTGTTCCCCTTGTTCTTCTACAGTCTCCCTCCCCTCCCACATCCTTTCGTTTAGATTACCTAGTCCTTTACTAGTCCGACTCTTACCACCAGTGTATCTTTTAGAGTCTCACAAACCCCTCCACACCCGTCATTACTTTGGGATTTATATGTAGCTAAAGAGGAAAATGATATCGGTTCCACCACCAATGTAACAAAAAAAAACGACCCTTATCGAGTGATTAATGTGTGCGCCAGCTCCCGGGAGCCCAGTTACGAGCCCGAGATCTATGGCGGGTCACGGTCGGGGGCCCGGGGAAATTGTATTTCTCCATGGATGCGAAGTATTGCCGGCCCGTTAGGAAGATCAGCCGGACCGAAGAGTTGCATGGACAGAACGAAGGCGACTGAGTTCCGACCTTCCATGACGTCCATCCCGAGCCGTTTGATACTTACCGTAACCCTTGGTCGGCCGGAAAAAATCTCTCACACTGACTCGGGCAACCTGACACGCAGGCACGTTCGGATGGAACGCAACGAAAAGAGAAAAAAATGGCAGGTATATTGTGCTTGATTGGTTCCCATTGGGAAAAAGAGTGTGTGGACGCCCCTTATGATGTACATGATGACCGAATATCTACCGAGATAAATACCGGAATAAATATTATCCGACACCCGCCCCTTCCGTAATCCAGCCGACCCATAAGCGAGAGGGGGGGGGCTGAGAGGCTCAGAAGGCGTTGTTAACCAAAAGGTTAGGAGTTCCTCGAGCTGAAAAGGGAAAAGCAACAGTCAGCACCGGAACTCGGAGGGTCGGCAAAGTTTTGAATGGTACTCACGAACTCCAGTAATGACGTTGTTGAGTGCCTGGTTCTTGATGGTGGCTTCAACCTCGGCAGGGTTCAAAGAACTATCGAGACCGAGGAGGTAAGCGACGAGACCAGCAACGTGTGGGGTGGACATGGAAGTTCCGGAAAGGGTCTGAGTCGATCCATCGTTGGAAGTGGAGATGATGTTGAGACCAGGAGCCCAGACATCAACGCCAGTACCGAAGTTGGAGAAAGAAGCCTTGGTGTCGTCAATAGTGGATGCAGCGACGGTGATAGCTTGCTTGACGCGAGCAGGGGAGACATTGACAACGTCCTGGTTCTCGTTTCCGGCGGCAACGACAACGGGAACACCGGAGTTAAAGAGCTGGAAGAGGGAACAGGGAGTTAGAACGGACGGATGACCAGTTTGATGCGAGTCGTGACGCTTACTCGGACTACGGCGTTATCAATGGCATTTGAGGTACCACCTCCAAGACTCAGTGAAGCGACGGTGGGGGTGCCAGTGCGTTGGAAGTCGGTGGCAACGAAGTTGAGACCAGAGATGCTGTGAATAGGAGGGGTGCCGACACATCAACACCCTTTGTCTCGCACAATGGAGAGCTCGAGCACTCACATGTCAGAGTTTTGACCGGAACCATCATCTCCAAGGACTCTGACGGCAACGACATTGGCGGCCTTCGCAACACCGCTATCAGCGGGCCGACGGCGCGTAAGTACCCGATACAGAGAATAATGGGACAAAGGCGACGCACAATTGACTAGAAACGGCAGTTCCAGCACAATGGGTTCCGTGTCCGTTCCCATCTTCTTCCGGGAATCCACCACTTTAGGGGGAGGGGAGGAAATATTAGATACCTTTCTAGGCGACTAGGATCACCACGGGTGACTCACAAGCTGACTCCGAAACTGGCACGGCCCTCGAATTCGGGATGGTCGGTGAAGATACCGGTATCTGCAAGCGATGATGAGGATCCGGATACTAAGCGGCGGAGGACTTGGACCCACCAATGATATATACTGTGGAGCCGGCCCCAGCGGTACTGTCGAAGGAGTAGGAGAAGTCGAGTGCCTCGTCATCCTGACTAGCCAGTTTAGTCTGGGAGGAGATTCGACTCAAGCCCCAGGGAGCGTTGTTCCTGATCGAGTTTCGCGAAAGTCAGTGGCCGTCACAGGAGCTGAATGATATCGAGTAAAGGGGTCATACTGGGTAACGGTAGCAAAGGTCTTCATGATACCGTCCTGCTCGATGGCCTCAACACGTGGATCGGCCCTCAAGGTCTCCAGATCATCGTCGCATATATCTCCCGCAAATGCACCCATAGTCTCCCACTGGTGGGTGATATTCGACGCACTCGACATGGTACTCGAGAACGTCTTGACGCGGTTAGTGGTGCTCGAGGTTCCCTGTTCCTGTTTAAGGGTAACAATATATCTTCCGGGGAGAGCATTCTCTGCCTTGGAGATTCGCAAAAGAGGGGAGGGTGCCGCCAGGGCAGGAAGGGTGCAAAGAGCGAGAACGACGAGATGGGAGCAGAACATTGTCGAGGGGCTGGCGACGGGCGACTGGCGACCACAGGAAAAGGAGTGAACACGGGGGGACTGAAAGCCAAAAGGGACCTGCCTGGGGGATGGAGAAAACCTTGCAAAGGGCCGGCATTGACATTTATACTGAAATTACGCACGGGGTCCCCCTAACGACGTCCTCATGGTCCTCCGCGTGAACGAAGGTCTTGGCGGTGGATCGCGGTTCGGGGGCAGGGCGGGTAGATATAGTGATTAGACGTGGGGGGTGTTCTGTTCGCATGGTCGGTGCACAATAAATGGCGGGTGGCCATGCCAGCTGATATCAAAAATCGGACGGGGCTGAGGCGACACGTGCGACGCATCCTCGACGGCAACGCAGGGAGACAGAGCCAAGCGGTTCAAGCATCTTCTATTTAGGCGTAGGCTCCGAAGCTAAGAGCAAAGAACAGTGTGTGCTTTGTCGAGGTGGGGAGGAGATTGAAGGCACGGGGCGCCGAAGAGTGGCGATCAGGTGGCAGTCATGGACACAGGTGGTTTCGCTTCGGCCGTGATGCCATCACCGGAGTGTTTACCAAAGGCGCGTCAAACGCTGTTTCTCTCCCTACTTATGTCGCGAAGAGAACAGATTAGTCTACCACAAGTAGCTGGCCACGGAGCAGATTACGAACTCTCTTTACGTCTGATATACACAAATACGTTATTACAAAGGTGGAGGAGGCACACGCATCTGCGTCGCAACACGGTCTATGATCAGATCGGACCTCGACGCGGGTCCGATTACAAGTTAAGAGGTTCCTATCCTGCTCCAGATACCATCACCACCTAGAAGTCGACCGCCAGGAACCCCCACGGCTCGAACCCCCGCGAGAAGAGCCCGATGAGTCGGACTGCGATGATTTTGGCCGACTGAACAACCCATCCCTAGTCGTGTCCGTGCTTCGATAAGTGCCGCGACGCATGGCAAAGACATTCGTAGAGTGACCTCGACCGCCACGCAAACCCCTGATACTCGTTGTGGTGATGTCTGGCCGGAACCTCCACGGTGACGTTGGGGACGTTGGTACTGAAGAGTCGCCAGATGGAGATGGGGATGGGGATTGGGATGGTCGCTCACTGGTCCCAGCTTCGTTCTCATCAGTCGCCTTATCAGCCTCCGCTTTCTGTTTGGCGAGCTTGCATGTAAAGCACACGTCTGATGACTCTTTGGACTGATGACATTTGCGGCTGACGCTATGGCCACAGGAGAATTCCGTTTTGACCCTCTCTAGACATGCTGGATCCTTGTGATTATGGCACTTGCGGGGGCACATGTGAATCCCGCAGCTCATCATAGTGACACTATGCATCCATGAGCTCTGACATAAAGGCATATAAGAAATGAGACAAACCAAGGTTTAGAACACCCCCCATCCGGACACAGCTTCTCAAAGTCTTCCGGTGACCTCAGAATATTCTTCACGTCATTGTGTTGTTCGCATTGCACTGGGAGCCCCTCGTAGAAATATCCGTGACGTTTTATCATGTCGAGGAACTTGGACCAGATCTCTTTCCCGCTCCGCGACTTGAGGAACGTCTTGCTGTTGCCTACGATGATCAGGCCCATGCGAGCGCGCGAGAGAAGGACGTTTAGCCGTTCCGGGGAGGACATGAACCCGATATTCCCCTCTTCGTTGCTCCGGGTGAGAGATGCAACGATAATGTCATTTTCCTCGCCCTGATAGTTGTCTATATCCCCAGAAAGTTAGTTGAAGCTCCTTCGGTAGTAGGCGGGGAAACTCACCGATCGTCGCAACCTTGAGGGCCTGCTTCTTCTTATCTGTCAAGAAAAGATTTTTCAGCAGGTCACTAAGTCCCGCCACTTCAAGCTGCTCTGCGTCCATTTCGCTAACGGCGACCTTGTCGTTGGTTCCCAACGCCTCCCGCAACCCAATCAACTGTCCAAGATACGGGGTCAAGACCGTGATCTCGTCCAAGCCATACCCCTGCTGCTTGAGATACTTCACAATCTTCACAACCATATCCTGCTCGAATTTGTTCCTCTTCGACGTGCTCGCACCAACGTACTTCGGATCCGTCAGGCTGGCGTCCTCGTCCTCCGGGTGGTCGTGATCGACGAATATCACCGTGTTCTGAAGTCCTCGAATGGACGGGCGGGACGCAGTGCCGGGGCCGTCTGTGAGATCCGGATACGTGAGGTGACGGACGAGGGAAGAAATCTCGGGTCGCATCCGATGTTGTTTCGAAAGGGCGCGGTAGGGGTGGCCTTCTGTCACAAGTCTCTCGAACAGTGACCGATTGAGGTCGTAGCCATCCCCCTTTTCCACGGATAATTCGTAGTCGTTAACCTTCGGTCGCAGTTGTCTACAGGTACAGATCATACTGTCAGCGAACCAAACTCCAAATGAAGGCGGTGGGATTATGACGCACTTGTGGTCTCCAATGAGAATCATTCGCCGCGTGCTGTTACTTAGAGCGGTGAGGGTGTGGCATTCCAATACTTCACCAGCTTCTTCAACCACGAGGATCTCCGGTGGGAGGTGGTTGATTGCATCCCGATAAATCGCCGCGCCTGTCGTCGTGCAAGCAATGATCCGCTTGGAACTAAGCACCTGTCTGGTGCTCTCCTGAAATTTGTGGTTGATGGGTTCCCGGTAGCTGTTGTACTGATCCCCAGCTTCGAGAATGAGCTCCATTTGAGCTTCGAGTATTTCGCCACCCCATCTAGCCTCCAGTGTTTTCCGCTCTTCCAGGGAAAGATCCCATACGTCCCGCGCAACGACATTCGGATGCTCGCGAAAAACACCTGCGTCCTGGCCATTTAACCAACGGGAGATGAGATAGGTGTGTCCGATAGCCCGCCCTGATTCCCCAACGAGTATCATATCGTCATCGGCAGGAGGGATGGACAGTGCTTTGAAGTACGTGGGATCTGCTGAATCGAGGTAGCTGAGCAACGCCCGGGGGCTCAGTGGTGCGATGAACTTGGAGTACGCGTTCTGTAATGAGTCAACTTGACGCCTCAGGGAGAATTTCATAATGCCGATATCATCCCAGTCATCTCTGCTGAATCGATAAGCATAGGCTTGGGCTGCAAGTCCCATGTTTTGAGTTTTGGGTGAAGGTTTCGACCCCAGGCGTACTATGTCCTTCTCTGGAATTCCCTGCCCCAGTAGATCTTCGAGAAACTGGTCAAGAGCATGATTCGTGTAGCAGCAAACCAACACGCGATAACCTGAACACTTGTGGAACGCTTTGACGAGGAGAGCTCCTATAAAGGATTTCCCGGTTCCTGTGCCGCGCGGTTGAGTCTGGAGGGAGTTCAAGGAGTTATGGGGAAGTGAATACCTGGTGGCCCCTGGATAAGTGCGACCTTTTGGGTCAACCCACAAATAAATGCTTCCGTTTGCGCATCATCGAGTGTAAGGGTTTTTTTGGTACTCGCCGTCACTTGCAGGTTTTGTAGTAAGTCGGTGACGTTCTCCTGGTCCGTATCCGATAGATCTCCCGTCGCGGCCCGGGGTCCATGTGGTTTGGCGAGGAGTGTGCCGTCGAGGAGAAATCGAATGGGTCGCATCGCTTGGAGACCACGAAGAACTGGTTCATAGGCGAAAAGAGGGGTACTGATCTGAGCCAGTGATATTGATGGGTATCGTCGAAGGCGGTATAGGGCGTCTTTTACGGCCGTCCTTCCTCCCAGTTGGACAGCGATGACGGGGGGATCTCGGACCAACAGGTCTAAGTCGCGAACGATCGTGACGAACGCGAGGACCTCATCCCCGGAGAGGAGACAGGCAAAGGAACCGTGCCGGAGAAAGGTACGGTCCTTCTTCAAAAGGAACTTCCGGTCTTCTTTGTCGATCGCACGCGAGAAGAAAGGCAAGTCATACGAACAATCTAATTCGAGGCCCCAATCGGACCTTTCTTGAGCGTAGACGTTGGTAAGGCAGAGATCCGCTATGAATTCGCCAGTGCGTTTCCCCCTTTTCTTCCAGAGAGCGACTTGTACGCTCGCTCGTGTATCATAGACCAAATCCTCCCGGAGGAGCCGAAATTGGTTCTCGACGTGCACCTCGAACATCTTGATTGGAGAGGTCAACTGCAAGTCGTCAATCTCGTCAACAGTTCGGAGGTGCGGCCGCTCGGTTGAATTTATTTCGTCGGGAGTGGGGAGGATGGAAATTTTCCGGTAGGAGTGGGGGTCGTTGTCGTGCCTCCACCCAGGCGCTTCGAGCCAGTTCGGGGGTACTGCCTCGTCATCGGAGAACTGGGAGACGATGTGATCGATCTTGCGTGCGTTGGAGCGAGTTTCGGGGTCTGGGGAGCGGAGTAGGGTCTGAACGGTGTTGGCATCCGCCGACGCCACATGACGGTACTTCTCTGCGAGGTCGGGTGGGGATGTGATGAGTTGGAGGGTCAGCCAGCTGAAGGAACACTCCATCGACTGCTGGAGCTTCCCAGCATTGAAGGCTGCCAGGAGCGATTTCCAGAAGTCTGGTGCTTCCACCAGCGCCCGTAAGAGTCGTCGTAGAGTATCTCCACCACCGAGATATTCGAGTTTTGAACCGCGTAGATAGGCGAGGAGAACCGCGACGTTGCCATTCAAGGATTCGGTGGAAAGGTTAGAAGACACGGCAGTTTGGACGGCTTCGAGTCCACGTTTGGAGGTGACGAGTGCGTGGAGGCAGGTAGCAGGATCTGGGTGCTTGGAGACGCTTTGTATGAAGTGGGGTATGAGGTGGTCGTCGAGCTGTCTGTCACCGCTGGCGACGTCGTCGAATATTTTCTTTAGTCGGGGATTTCTCAATTCCATCGGAGTGGTGGGTGTGGGGAGAGGATTGCCCGACCCTCTTATATGGGACCTCCGTTTATCCAAAAGTGTGGCGGTCCACGTTGTGTATGTGCACAACAGGAAAACCCCGAAAAGTCGTGGATTCGATGGACGGCAACCGACCTACCATCCGGCTCCGGCAACTTGCCTAATGTGTCGGGCGCCCCCCCCCCGGTCTAATCCTAATCCACCGTAAGACAGCGGTGCAGAATATAGGGATAGGAAGATATGTGAACGTAATTCATAGTCGGAACCACTGGTTAACACCGCGGGGGATGTCATCCGGCCGATTGTCGTGGGAGGAGCTGGTGCGGAGGGGCCGTATGAAACATTCTCAAGGACCGGGACGAGAACGAACGGCCAGATTTCACTGGGGCTGCGGAGACGAGCATCTCCCAGTGTACCTTTTGTGGGGGATCGTGTGCGAGTTCAAGTGATCCGTGGAAATAAGCGCCGAAGAATCACGATCTCCCTCGAGTGCCGATGGCAGCTGCGGTGGGCTCGGATGGTAGGGAGGAGACCCCACCAGCGACACGGACGTGTGATCTGCTCGTCGTGGATCTGATCTCATGTGCGGCTTTCCGAAATCACAGGTTGTCGTTGCAAGATTCAGCCCTCGACTGTGAAGTCTCTTGCGCTTGAACGGACCCGCCCGAATTCACTCACCGCTGTTGGATTACACGAAGGAGTGAGTTGTTTCCTTGGCTTGCGCACTCGATACCGGCTCAGCCTCGGTTGTCAAGTACGGGGAACAGACCTGAAAACCGATGCGAAAGCAACGCAAAGTAGCTCAGAGCTCGGAACGTGCTCGACAAGGTCGAACCAAGAGGATAGTAACGAACAGAGAATGATGAAATTTTCGCGGTTTATGTTATCCTCCTGTCCACCGAAGGGGTCTGGTCTTTCTTAGAATCTACCTGGACGCGGCATACGTAAAGGGAATCAAGGCCTGCGAGCCGGTGTCAGAACTCACGACCACGTCCCTTGTCTTCACCCATCTTCAACCTCAAATCTCAAAGTTCGCAGCTCGTCTCTTTCACTAGGCCTCCAATGACCACAGCTCTCCACTCCCGTCCTCCCCACCGGCCTCCCCTCGGAGCTCGCTCGGTACGACGCGGCAGAACTGGCTTCCACTCCTGCTACCAGTATTGCCGCTAATGCCGGGCACATCGCTACCAGAACTACTGAAGCTGGCGCGTTCTTGTCGTCCCTGGCTGAAGAACGAGACTCGCCATTTGGCCTCGTAAAATCAGACCCCAAGCCATCGTCCTCGAGTCCTCCCTCACCCCCTTCCCATGTTCTTCGTCACTAGGCGAGCCTCCTCAGCCGTGTGTATCCAAGTCCACAATCACAATCCCTGAGATCTCTTCTGACATTCGCACACGTTTATTCAGACACGATTGCTTCCAGGTTCGCCAGTCCCCTCAGATTTTCCTCCGTCCGCCAAAGGGCCCGCTCCTCCAGAACCCCTCAGACGCGATAAAAGCGACTCGATTTTACTACCACCACCACCACCTCAGTGAACCCAGGCCACACCAGTCAATGTTAGAGGGACCGCGTCCCTTGTCTTCACTCACCCTCAACCTCAAAACTTATTCGCGACCCTGTCCCCCTTCTTGGAATATTAACGATCACGCTGGCGCCGCAAAAGAGTCCCCCCCTCTCCCCCAAGCTCCCTCGCTGCGGAACTCGCCCGCCACGATCCGATGGGGCCAGTCTCTACTCCTTCCACCACCGACGCCGGCCATATCGCTCCCGGAACGACAGCGGCTGGCGCATCTTGTCGTTCCTGAAGGCCGATACTTCAAAGGATGAAGCTCACCATTGGACCACGTGAATGCAGATCCGCGACTCTGCTCCTTTTTGATGAAAATGCCATACTACTTGTGTTGTACGATAATCCAGCGGATCGGCAGAAAAATAGAAAATGGCGTTCTGCATCCCTCCATCCGCAATGATCCTTAGACAGGTCCCTACCTCCATCGACGTCCGAAGGAGCGATTTGCGTGCTCTGAAGAGACTTTACGGCCTCCGCGGGGCATTCATCGCTGATGTTCGTGCGGGGGCCGTACCTTAATTCATTGGAGGTCTGGGTGGATTCCAACATTCTTCATTAACCTCATCACCATTCTCTTCGCTACCTGTCCGCAACTGACCCTGTTGTCTCGACTGCGGGCTCGCATCTATGGGACGGCGCCAGTAGGCCACACTTTTTCGCCACCCTAATCCGCAGTGTTCACGGGTACGAGACGCGACACCCGGTTCTGGTATTCGCGGGAAAGCCTAGGCGGGGAGAGGATGACAAGTTGAAAGTCGTACAAGGACCTTGAGCTCTAGGGGCGGCATCCGGTTGGCACTGGGATGATCGCGCGGTTGATGGCGTTATTGTACACCGCTCTGAATTGCCCAATTCAGGCAAGCGTCATGACCCGGCGGTGCACTCTCCTTACAACGTCGACAGTTGGCCAGATACCTCTCTTCCTATCGCCACGACCTTCCTACTCGGTCGGGTAGTCATGGGCGACGCAACATTTCATGAGAGTGAGCTGCTAACCCACATAATCATAACTGGTGACAGCTGACAAATAAATGATTTAGTGGACTTCGCCTTGCTTGGTCCCGAGATCCTGATCAAGCTGGGGGAAGACTTTGTGCGTGCATCACCTGCCCCAAAACTGGTGACTCCCTGGCCGTCAATCGAGAGGTACTATGCGAGCAAGATCTCCGAAGTGGTCTCAAGAGCCAGAATATCTCCGGCGGGTCTGTCCTCACAGGATGCGACGGTATTGGCAAAAACCTTCCATGAGGTATGTCTTCGTAATTGGGTCTTCTTCCCTCACCTTCTGAAATCTCTTGGCGGTTAGGCCATAAGAGCGTGTTTCAGTGGCCCTTTCCTGTGGTACCCATTGTTCAGACTTTATACCCATGCCCTCCTCCGCGGATCACACATTTTCCCCGACATAGAGCTCTGTGATGAATCGCTGGACTATGAGTCCCTTGGATTCATGGATATTTGGAAGGGAAACTATCGCGGGGATCAGGTATCCATCAAGACAATTCGGATGCGGACGGCAGCCTGCTTGGAAGAAATTAAAAGGGTACGCGTCTCCTTTTACAATCAGAGCTAAACTCAGTGCGCTTCGCACCAGATCTGTTGCCATGAAGCCGAAGGATACAAGTATCTTTCCCATCCGAACCTACTTCCTATCATCGAGATTTCGGAGACACTATTTCCACTTTGTATCATGAGTCCGTGGATGCCAGATGGAAATATCATGCAATACACCCAAACGAATCCGAATGCCAATAGGCTAATGCTGGTATGGATCCATCAGAACCGGTAGGAGCGCACTACTGACCACATCAGCAACAGCTGGCAGAGGTTTGTGACGGCCTCTCATATCTTCACGGGCTAGATATTTTACATGGTTTTGTCACTCCGGTAGGTGATATGAAATTTTCTGCGTGCTCACCCGCCCATTGATGCTTTGTACGTTCAGGGTAATATCCTGATTACTCGAGGTGGCAATGCGTGCCTTGGAGACTTTGGGATCGCAGGTGCATTTACCAATTTCTCGTCCCACCAGTTGAGGTTTAGGCTAGGGACTGCCCGATATATGGCCCCAGAACAGTTTGACTCTACTAATATGATTAAGTTTGCTTCAAAAGAAAGTGACATTTATTCCCTCGCAATGACTTCCTTCACGGTGTGCACTTCTGTTGGGAAACAGGGTGATACTTGATGTAATCGCCCCATTACTACCAGGCACTCACAGGAGTATTTCCATATGATGGGATTCTCCACTACCCCACTGCTGTTTCCCGCATTAAATCTGGGGAACGACCCCCCCGTCCAACGAATCAAGATGCAAATCAATGGTTGCGGCGCAGTCTATGGGACATGATTGCAACCTGTTGGAGCGAGGACCCAGGAAAGCGATGGAAACTCCCCGCTGTGCGTGGGCTATTTTTAACGTTGGGTCTCCGGAGTATCAACTCAGGTAAACAAAACACTCAAAACTCCGAAAGCCCCAACTGAAAGTCCCCAAACATTGAAATAGGGCAACAGCAACTCGGGAGGCTCCTCCCACGCATCACCTCTCTATTCCAGTTCCTGCAAGTTCCAGAACCAGAAATCGAGTCTCATGTGAATGAAATGGATAAGGCAGGCTCTTCCACCTTCTCTCCTCTCCTTCAATATTAACACAAGCCGCAGCGTCTCGAAAATGAGGTTATGTCGGATCGGGAACGGCTGAAGTTGTTCAATAAGCTCTGCAAAACATGTAGCCGACATCGTGTGATCCCAAAGTCCATGCACATCCCAGATTGTTCAGAGGGTTCCGCAGAAATCACAAGCGGGGGATATGCCGATGTATCACGGGGTACATACGAAGGACGTCGGGTAGCCATCAAGGTTGTACGTGTATACATCACTAGTGACCTGGGCGTCATCCTCAGTGTGAGTCTTCTGCTGCGTTTTCACGCTCATATGGATGAACGCGTTACAGAGATTCTGCCGAGAGGGGGTCGCCTGGAAGCACCTCCGGCATCCGAATATCTTACCGCTCATTGGAGTGACAGTCAGTAACCAGCGGTTCGCGATGGTCTCCGCGTGGATGGAAAATGGGAATATCAATGAATTTGTTGAGAAGGATCGACATGTGAACCGGGTTGAGCTTGTACGTGCTATACTCGACCCCAACAGGAGTCTGACTGATTCACTGGCCAGTTGGTTGATGTTGCAAATGGCTTGAAGCACATGCACGACCTCCGCATTGTCCATGGGGATTTGAAGGGAGTAAGTGTTCCTTCGAATCAGATAATTCGCACACCTCTCACTGATCTACGAAGGCGAACGTCCTTATCAATGAGGACCGACGAGCCTGCATTGCCGACTTCGGCCTCACAACCATCACCGGCGTCGTAACTCATGCTGCTGCCGGGACATCTCATGCGTCGTTGATCTCAAATGATACATTGATGACATTTACCGCGGGGGGAACATACCGATGGATGAGTCCTGAACTTCTATACCCGGAACGGTTCGGGATATCGCAATCAGAGGGCGACAGACCGACAAGACAGTCTGACTGCTATGCTCTCGGCATGGTCATCTACGAGGTGGGTGTTCACACAAATCAGTCCACGGATTTAAGTGGTTAACTGGTAATGTCCCAGGTATTATGCGGACACCACCCCTACGTGGAAATTCAGTCAGATATCCTGGTGATGAATATGGTCATGGATGGGACTCGGCCGGAGAAACCGCAGGACGCGGCGCGTCTCGGGTTCAACGATGAATTATGGAATATCGTTAAGCTATGCTGGTCGGAGGATCGTAACGTGCGACCCAGGATAGATGGCATCGCTTCTTGCTTGGACGACGCCACGGCATTTTGGTACATGAGAGAGTTTTAACTCGCGATACGGGAGACGAACGACATACTTGTTGACGATTCTATCTTCGCTTGTTTTTCCTATGCATATCTCCTGTCGTTCATTGTTCTAGTACGTAGCGGAATCACGTATATTCACCGAGTGTTACCAACACTTGATCCAGAGTTTAGGGAAGGTGGGTACCGGCGAGCAATAACTTCACAGGTCATAAACGTTAAACCTCTGACGGCCACACTAGTCAACCTCTGCCTTATCCACGCCCCCTCCGCCGGTTGGAGCATCCTCGAAATGAGGTAGCTGTCCCCAAAGCCGTCATTAAGTTTGTACGGGAAATTCGATGGGTCATCTTACCACTTTCCAGGATGATCGACCCGCGTAGCGGCCGACGATGAGCCCCTTCCCAGGGAAGAATATACAACGACCTTGAAGCCGGGCTCCACCGGGGTCTTAGGATATCCGTAGACTCATCCTTGGCATCCAGGATGGAGGGCGAGTACCAAACCCACATGACCGCGATAGGGTGGATGGCATGTGTCACCCTGTGGAGAGTGAAGACCAGTGTCTTGGAGAGCCCGGCATATTGGGTCACCCGATACTGTTCCGTAGATCAGGGACCCGGTTTGCGAGTCGCGAGACGGAACTATCGCTTACTTGACGAGCTTGACTATCTAGCCAACAGTGCGCTCGATCGAGGCCGCGGGGTCAGCACGATGCCAACTCAGTCGACTCCCGATCCCGATAAAGGCCATCACGTTGACATTTATCGTGAGCAATGAATTCTTCCCGACTCATCCGAAACCCGCCCCACCGCGGCGTATCACCAGATTTCTGGCAGAGGATGAGACCACACCTTGTGCAACCGTGGAGAAGGGAGAAGAAAAGACATGGTATTTGGATCCTTTGATGGTATCTAGAACACGAGAATTCGAGGCACCGGTGTGGTGTGGTTGTGACGAAAATAACGTGGTTAACGACCAGATATAGAAGCTGAGATCCAGGTAATTAGGATGCGGACAGGGACGGCGGTTTTGAGCCCGCACAGCGGAGGTAGTGGCTGCGCTACGTGATCTCGTATCACTGTCGTGGCGGCAGAGAAACGGCCGTAAATTATGGCCAAGTACCGAAACAGAACTAGTGCTGCAGGTGCAGAACTGCAGGGTCATCCACCCCACTCAGAGGAACGACCTAGGAGATTGTACCGGCGCGCGAGTTTCCGACGTCAAGCCCAGGTGGGCAGGTAAACGTCCTCGTGTGTCGGAGAGCAGTTTATGGAGTATGGCGAACGTCAGCGGACCTCGCGAGCCGAAGTTCAGCGATTCAGTGTAATCCCTGGGCGAGGGCCCCGTTTCCTGTGGAAACGTGGTTAGCCTAATTCCCTTCTGAGAACCGAGTACGACGGCTACGATTACCACAATATAAATCGGAAACGCACGTCATGAGGTGTGATTGGCAGGGAGGGGTGTGGCTAAACGAAAGTCCACTGCAGTTCCCCCTGGCGTCTCTACGACTGGATAGGCTCCTCACTAAGACCGGAAAGGTAGACTTAGTGGGGAAAACATTCACAGCGGGTTGTAGAGGAGAGGTTCGTAGATGGTGGTATATCTTAGAGATCGTTTCGAGCTTGAACGGCCTTGGGTGTGGTGGCGAAATCGAAGAAGTTAATTCGGCATCACCCGACGACCGACCTGTACTCAACTCCACCGTTCCGTTCTGTGTGGGTTCCGTCCAACCTCAAGAAACACATAGCCTACAAGTCAGCGCCAAAACCAACGCGACACCCAGCACCTCTCATTCGCGACTTGTCCCTTTTCTGCTCTTCCCGCCGACCTCGCCCCGGAACTTGCCCGGTGCGATGCGACAGAGCTAGCTTCCACTCCCAATATCTCCGCTGCACTCGAAGGAACCAGTTGGCACCGATACGTCTGCTCATTCGCAACCAGCCGAGTGGTGATCAACACCCCGGTTTTCATGTCGCCGGGGTGATAATTCTCCCTAGAGATAGAGCGCGAGACAACTTGCGCACCCTATCTCAACTCGACAAACCATCAACGATTTCTCTGCAAGCCTAGGCTTCCACCCTCGCTTTACCAATCTGCTCCCCAGGGCCGTTTATGAGAATGTTTAGAACGAATCAAAGTTACTGCACGAGCAGAACGACTACGAGACGGTCGCGATCAACGCAGACAGCTGGCAGGGTGACCACCGTTTCCACCATTTTGCGCCGATGGGGCTCAGTATCTGACATCGTCTTCGTCGCAGGGCTGACCAGATTCTCAAGCTGCAAAACGTCGTCTAATGGAAATTGTAAAGTGCTATACAGGACCATCGGAACGGTCATCGGGTGGGGGTCCGGAACCAGCCCAAATTCTAGAGCGATGCGTATTGCCTGCTTTAGATCATCCATCTCTCGGTAGCGCTCCGCTGGGCCCTATATGTACTGTGTCCTGGCATTTTCCTTTGCCTGCGGTAATTGGATGGGAATGGTGGCCGGGGGTCGTGAGCTTGGGCCACTTCGTCTTGTGCAGAAACTCCGCCTGGTTGATCCACTAGAGGATGGGCCGAAACCTCTCACCATGGTCCTGAGGGTTGTTTAGAGCGATCGAAGTCTTATTCGTAAGTTATTGTCGATACGCTCTGAGTACCTCTCAGATGAATGGTTGGTTTACTTGGGATCCTGTCGTCATCTGTGTTGTGCTGGTTCGGACACATCTGTCCGATTCCCCTGCCCGCTGTCAGTACCCCGCCTCTCAATCTTTGCGACGATGGGGCCCGATCCTGTCGTCCCTGGACATGTTCCAGGTCGTTCGAATGTCTGCTTTCTTTTGTCCCCTTCCAGGTTTCAGGGAAGCTAGTTGGGTTTCTACTTAACAGCTGTGCATATTCGTCGCGGTGAAACGGAATGAAGCTAAGTTCGGCGCATTGATCGTGATCTCAGGGGAGTAGCGAAAGTCTCATGGAATACGGTGATGGCGATGGTCTCGGATTCGTATGAAGGGTTATATTGTGATGGAGAGTCGGATTCAGATGCAGACGAGTTCACTGACGTGGATTGCCGCCAATACAATAAGATTGTTGAGGGTAAAACATGAAGACTCTCGGTGCGGCTTCAGCCCAGCTCCGCTAAGGCGAGCCCTACTTTGCTCCGGTGTTTCTTACGGAGGACAAAAACTCTGACTATAATAATCTTATGTGGTTTGGTTGCGTGCGTATAGTACCAGGGCAAAAATCAAATGGTAGTCTCGTAAGGAACAGGCGCGATCGTGTAAGGAGCGTTATTCTCCGTCGAGACGGTGCAGTTGGTACGGGGCAACGCTGGCAACCGCTTGAGGGCAACACGCTCTAAATGAAAAGACCATGAGAACTCCTTGAAAGAACCTGGTGGAAATCAACAGACGACCGGATTTTCTGGCCTCAGCGCTAGTCGGAGTTGGGACGTGCTGGACAACGTCCGAGGAGCGAATCAAAGGGATGGCAACGGGTCGAGAGCGAGAGACTTCTCCAGGTTCCTGTCGTCCTCCTGCCCTGCGAAAGGGTCTGGTTTTTCTTAAAATCTACCCGGCCGCGATACCTCTCGTCTCGTGTAAATTTCGTCCAGCAAACGGTACGCATAAAGGAGCTCAAGACTTATGCCAAGCCAGCGCCAAAGGGAGCGCGTCCCTCCCCTTCACTCGTCTTCAACTTCAAAGCTCTTCGCGCGTCGCGGCTCGTCCCTCTTAGGTCTCCAATGACCACAGCTCTCCGCTCCTGCTCCACCACGAACTCCCCCTCTCCCCGCCAACACCGCTTTGGAACCCGCTCGGCACGACGCGATAGAGCCAGTTTCCACTTCTTCTATCACCACCGCCGACCCCAGCCACGTCGCTCCGGAACGACCGAGGCTGACGCGTTCTCGTTGTTCCTTGGAGGCTGATGTCCCAGAGGGTGAAACTCGCCGTTAGGTCACGTAAATGCAGGTCCCATGCTCTGCTCGTTCCCGATGGAAGGTCCGGTATGGATATGGCATCGTGTAATGATCCAGCAGATTAACAAAAAAAAATAGGAGTTGAAATTCTGCATTTCTTCATTCGCTGTGAACGTTAGTCAGGTCTGCACCTCCGTCATGTCCAATGGAACCGTTGGTGTGTTATAATGAGACTTCGCAGCCTCCGCAGGGTACGGTCACGATTGTTCACCAGGGTGTGCTCACTACTGACGTTCGTGCAAGGTTCGTGATTGGCTCTATTGCCTCACTGTGGACCTGCGTCTGCGGAATAGTGTCAACGAGCCAAAGTTCTTTTCGGGTCTGCTATCCCAATCTACTGCAGTGTTCACGGGTGCGATACGCGACACCTGATTCCGGTATTCGCGAGAAAACCCAGGCAGGTGGGAGGCGGCGGGTTGGAAGTCGCACAAGAACCTCGAAAGTTCCCGGAGGCGCCCAGCCGTTGGGACGATCGCGCGATTGACGGCGCCATTACCCTGTCGTACACCGCCCGATTCGGGCAACTGTCGTGACCACAGCCGCAGTGAGGGAGCGCCTCCCTGTGACGTCAATGATTGGCCAGAAACCTCTCTTCCTACTGCCACGTTCTTCCTACTTGGTCAAGTTCATGGTTGCCGCAAAACTTCATGAGAGTGAGCCACCAACTCACATGAGCGCGAGTGGCTGCAGCTGATAAATAGATGATTTAGTCGACTTCACCTCGTTTGGTCCCGAGATCCTGACCAGACTGGGGGAAGACTTCGTGCATGCACTATCCGTCCCCAACCCGGCGTTGCGTTGGTGGGAAAGCGAGAAGGACTGTGTGAACAGGATCTCTGAAGTGGTCTCGAGGGCTAGAACATCTCCAAAGGGTCTGTCTTCACAGGACGCGACAGTATTGGCAGAAACGTTTCATGAGGTATGCCTTCGTAACTAAATCTTCTCTCGCCCTCTGACTGGTGATTAGGCCATGAGAATGAGCTTTGATGGCTCTTCCGTATGGTGCCCTTTGTTTCGACTTTATGCCCACGCCCTCCTTCGTGGATCACATATTTTCCCCGACATGAAGTTGTGTGATAAATCACTGGACTACGAGCCGCTCGGATTCGTGGACATCTGGAAGGAAAATTATCGCGGGGACCGGGTATGCATCAAGGCAATTCGCACACGGAGCACAACCCGCTTGGGGGAAATCAAAAGGGTACGCGGCCGTTTGTTTTTTGATCAGGATCAAACTCAGTGTGCTTCACACCAGGCCTACTGTCGTGGAGTCGAGGAATACAAGTACCTTTCCCATCCGAACGTACTCCCCGTCATCGAGGTTTCGGAGACGTTGTTTCCACTTTGCATCATGAGTCCATGGATGCCTGATGGAAACATCATGCAGTACACTCACAAGAATCGGGATGCCAACAGACTAATGCTAGTAGGGATCCATCAAAATTGATAGGGGCACAGCGCTGACCACGTCCGCAACAGCTTGCAGAGGTTTACGGAGGCCTCTCATATCTTCACGGGCTAGATATTTTACACGGTTCCATCTCTCCGGTAGGTGATACGAAACGGTTCGTGTGTTCGCTCGCACGTTGATGTTTCGTATGTCCAGGGAAATATTCTGATTACTCGGGATGGTAACGCCTGCCTCGGTGACTTTGGGATTGCACGTGAATTTGCCGATACCTGGAACAGCCAGTTTAGGTTCAAGCTAGGAACTGCGCGGTATATTGCCCCAGAACAGTTTGGAAGTCGATACTCCATTGGCTTGGCCTCAAAAGAAAGTGACATTTGCTCCGTTGCAATGACTTCCTTCACGGTACGCTCCTCCTCTACTGGGAAACCGAGTAATACTTGATATAATTACCCCATTGCTACCAGGTCCTCACAGGAATATTGCCATATGATGGAATTTACGACTACAACTCTGTCGCTTCCCGAATTAAATCTGGGGAACGACCCCTCCGTCCAAGGAATCGAAATGCGAACCAATGGTTGCGGGACAGCGTATGGGACATGATTACAACCTGCTGGAGCGATGATCCAAAGAAGCGGTGGGAAGTCCCTGTCATGCGTCAAGTATTTTTAACATTGGGTCTTCGGAGTGCAAATTCAGGTGACTAAAACAACCAAAACACGGGAAAACCTGACTGAAAGTCTTCCGAACACCGAAACAGGGCGACAGCGATTTGTAAGGCTCCTCCCACGAATCACCTCTCTGTTCCAGTTCCTACAAGCTCCGGAGCCGGAAATCGAGAGTCTTATTAATGAAATGGATAAAGTAGGTTTTTCCACCTTCCCCGCTCTCCTCTAATGCTAACGCGAACCGCAGCGTCTCGAAAATGGAGTTGTGTCGGATCGGGAGCGACTCAAATTGTTCAACAAGTTCTGCAAAACATGTAGCCGACACCGCGTCATCCCGAAGTCCATGCGCATCCCAGATTGTTCAGAAGGTTCCATAGAAGTCACAAGCGGAGGATATGTCGATGTATCGCAGGGTGTATATGAGGGACGTCGGGTAGCCATCAAGGCCGTGCGCGTATACATCACTAGCGACCTGGACGTCATCCTTAGCGTGAGTCTTCTACCCACGTTGTTGTACTTGTATGAATGAATGAATTACAGAGATTTTGTCGAGAGGGAGTCGCCTGGAAACACCTCCGGCACCCGAATATCTTACCGCTCATTGGAGTGACAGTCAGTAACCAGCGGTTTGCGATGGTTTCTGCATGGATGGAAAATGGAAACATCAATGAGTTCGTTGAGAAGGATCGACACGTGAACCGGATTGAGCTCGTACGTGACGCACTTGACCCCAGCAGGACCCTTATTGATTCACTGTCCAGTTGGTTGATGTTGCAAATGGCTTGGGATACATGCACGACCTCCACATTGTCCATGGGGATTTAAAGGGGGTACGTGTTCTCCCTGATCAGGTATTTGCGCGCCTCTCACTGATGTGCGAAGGCGAACATCCTCATCAACGAGAACCAGCGAGCGTGCATTGCTGACTTCGGCCTTACAACCATCACCGGCGTCGTGACTCATGCCGCTGCTGGAACATCCCAGGCATCATTGCTTTCGAACGACACACTGATGTCATTTACTGTAGGGGGGACATACCGGTGGATGAGTCCTGAACTGTTGGATCCAGAGAGGTTTGGAATACCGGAATCAGAAGACAATAGACCAACAAGGCAGTCCGACTGCTACGCCCTCGGGATGGTCATCTATGAGGTAGGTGTTTTTGTGAACCAATTCATGGTTTTAAACGGTCGACTGACAATCACTCAGGTCTTATGTGGGCACCATCCCTACGTCGAAATTCAGTCGAACATTCTCGTTGTGAGTGCGATCACCGAAGGGGACCGACCGATGAAACCGGAGGGGGCAAAAAGCCTCGGATTCAGTAACGAACTCTGGAAGACCGTTGAACTATGCTGGCTGGAAGATCGCAACGCACGACCTGGCGTAGAGGATATCCGTTCCTCCTTAGACGAGGCGACAGCATTCTGGTACAGGAGAATGTTTTAACCCGCGATGCGGAACCCGGATAGTATAAGCGCATGTTGATGATCCTATCTCCTCATATGTACCCCTGTTACTCGTTTATCGTATATAACGGGATCGTGTGTTACCAACGCCCACCCCAGAGCCAGTGCTGCTTTGGTGGCGGATTCGGCATCGCCCGATGGCAGACCTGTCCCTCAACTGTACCGTTTAGATTTCACCCGGGACTTGTAAACTCGAGGAACTTACGGCCTATAACCCAGTTCCAGCATCGCCAAGTTTCCGGATCGAACCGCCACCCGTACCTTCTCTCCACCGATCTCATAACCCTTCCGCGACTCCTTGTTTATCCGGCACTCCCTGATCCCGCCCAGGGGTGCTGATCTGGACGGGTGATACTAGAGTGCATCGCTGAAGTTGGTATAAAGAATCCTTTACTTCGCTCTCCCCCCCTAGTTGGACGACGATGACAGGGTGATTTTTAGCCAGCAGGTTTATGTCGCGAACGATCGTGACGAACGCGACGATCTCGTCACCGGAAATGAGACAGGCGAACGACCCATGCCGGAGATAGTTGTGGTCCTTTCCAGATAAGCCTTCCGATCTCCATCGTCATTCGTGCGCGAGAAGAAAGACAAGCCGTTCGAATAGGTAAGCACTTCGACTCCTCGTCGGTGTGAATCTCGACGGGGAGCCGGTGATCCGTTATGAGATCGCCGGCATGCTTCCCCCTTTTTGTTTCCGAGGGCAACCCATACGTTTCCACTTGCGCCATTGACTAGATCCTCTCTGAAACGAAACTGGTTTTCGGCGCATACCTCGAATGGCTCGGTTGGGGTAGTTGACATTCGAGTCGTCGATCTCGTCAAAGGTTCGAAGATATGGTTGTTCAATTGAATTTATTTCGTCTGGAGTGGGGAGGATGGAAACTTCCTGGTACAAGTGAGAGTCGTTGTGCTTCCACCCAGGGCCCTCGAGTCGATCCGGGGGGTGCTGCTTCGTCGTCGAGAGGTGGAGAGACGATGTGGTGGGTCTTTTGTGCATTAGAACGAGTTTTGGGGTCGAGGGAGCGGATTAGGGTATGGAAGATGCCAGAGATGTCCGTCCTCGGCCACCACACTGGCCACCCTTGAGAGTCGATGAAGTTCCCGGCCAGCCAGACACTCGGGGATTTTCTCGGAACCCTACTAGGGACGCGCGCGACCCGCCGGGCCGGCCGGTAACCGGTCGAGTCCAGCCAATGAACCAGCCCGGGAGTCTCAAGGAGGCGGCCAGCCGGTGGGGAAGGAACGCAAGTCTTCCCAGGAGGAACAGCCTCCCCCAAAGTACCTTCAAGGGACGTCCGGATGAAGTATATTTTGCTCCCTGACCTACGGTCACACAATGGCCCATCGACCTGCGATCATCGCGCGGCCGTGAAGATGCACTCCATTCGGTGTACCCGAAACTCTACCAATGCTTACATCCGGGCCGTATTGCGGAACTCCGGGTCCATCGGCGGGTCAGCGAGTCCATTCCCTCTGTCCAACACCCCACCAGTACCGTGTCTCAACCCAACTTAATGGGCGGGTGTCTCTCATACAATCCCTTTGATACGCGCAGTGCCACCGCGTACACCTATACAGAAATCTGAATGGCCATTCCTACCATGGTCGCTCCAGGACCCGAGTGGGTCGTGTGAAAGCCCTATCCAACTATCCCAGTTCACATAGGATGTTGATGACCTAGGATGTTGATGACCTAGGATGTTGATGACCCGCACCAATTGTGTCCCCGTGACCATTTTCCGTGGGTATAAAGATCTAGGACTGCCCCATGTTTGGACTAGGGGATCCTGCCACAATGAGCCTCCATACGAAGTCTCTGGTACTTCTCGCTGTCGCCGTCGCGCGAGCCTACGGAGCGATCTACACTCAGGTCTCCCAGCTCCCAACCAATACCTACGATTATGTCATCGTTGGAGGTACGTTGCACGACACTGCGCCGTGAACCGAAGGAGGAACTCAACAATGATCATTTATAGGTGGTACCGCCGGCAACGTTATGGCAAATCGTTTGACCGAAAACAGCAACGTCCAGGTTCTCGTCCTGGAGGCTGGAGGAAGGTGAGTCCTACAGCCATCCATTGCACCAACGACCTCCGTGCTCACTGAGCTGTAGCAACGAAGGGAACCTTACCACCGTCATCCCGCTCCTGGCCCCCTATGTGGGACCGGACACCGTCAGTTCGATTGGTCACAATCGCGTTCTTCGATTCGCTGACCGGAGGAACAGGCATACGACTGGAATTACACTACATCTCCCCAACCTGGTCTCAATGGTCGTAGCATTCCTTACCCCCGCGGGAGGGTTTTGGGTGGGTCAAGCACCACCAGTAGGTCACTCCGCCCATATCACGGTTACATCACGCTTACCTTCTGAACGCGCTCAGACTACATGACTTACAACACCGGTTCCAGAGACGACTGGGATCACATCAGTAGAATCACTGAAGACCCCACTTGGACCTGGGACGCAATGGCACCCTATCGTGATCTGAACCAAAGATATGTCCCGCCGAACGATCACCACAATGATGTCAGTAAGAAGCAAGCATTTTCTATTGTCTATTCTTTCTTACACATCTTCCCAGACGTACCAGTACCTCCCGGAGGCACACAGCCGCAACGGGATGGTATCCATCAGTCTTCCCGGGTACACATGGCCTATTGATTCAAGGGTTGCTGCGGCTACCAACGACCCAGCCGTCGCATCCGAGTTTCCCTTCCAGCGGGACATGAATACCGGAAACACCGTACGCTCTATAACCGCCGTCGTATTGTCCGGGTCGTTTTTTGATTGGCTTTCGTTTTGGGCGGTAGATTGGTTTTGGTTGGGTGCAATCCAGCATCGGCAACGGCCAGCGCAGCAGTTCTGCCACTGCCTATGTTGGGCCGAACTACATTAACCGCCCGAACCTGCACATCCTGCTTCATGTTCACGCTACGAAACTCCTTGAGACAAACGGCCCTCGTAACACGAACCCTTGCTTCAATAGGGTTGAGTTTGGAACCGGGCCCTCCAGTAAGTTGACGAATCCACGATCGCATGCGTTCTCTCGTTTACAGGGCACCAGGCCAAAGATGGAAAGTGACCGCTCGCAAAGAGGTCATTCTAAGCGCAGGAGTGTTCGGCACTCCACAGCTTCTCATGCTCTCCGGAATTGGAGATCCGGCCGAACTTAAGACTTTGGGTATCGATACTCGTGTCGACCTCCCCTCAGTCGGCAAGAACCTGACTGACCACGTATTTCTCGTGAATTCGTGGCAGCTTTTCGCCAATGAGACCGTTGAGACCTACCTCGCTCCCGACGTCCTCCCCCAGAACATTCAGGAATGGAATCGGACCCATCAGGGGCCGCTCTCATGGAGCGCCGTTAGTCAGATGGCTTGGATGAGGCTTCCCCGGAACGACACAATTATCCAGACTTATGGAGATCCCACCGTTGGCCCAACCTCAGCCCATTCCCAGCACATCTGGTCGAACTCGTGGCAAGTCGTCGGGGTCCCTAAACCAGAGGGAAACTGGGTGACAATGTCTTCCAATCTCATTTCCCCGACCTCCCGTGCGTGTCTCCTCCAGTTCGCTCCCTCGCTCCTACCCACTCATCGTCTTTGTATTGGATAGGTGGGACGATAAAACTAGCGAGCTTGGATCCGTTTGATTCTCCCATCATAGATCCCAATTATCTGAGCACCGACTTTGACATCAAGGCTATCGTCGCCGCCCTTAAAGTCGCTATACGATTCAACACCGCTCCATCCTTGCAAGGGTTTATTGGAGACCCGTGGGAGGGTCTGGCTGCCGCGAACACAGATGAAGAGTTGGCTCAGTATGCCAGGAACTACTCTTCGGTGTACGTTGGGATTCTGAATCATCTCCCTCTTGGATATTCTGACATTAGCGGCTGGGTGTAGCGGGTTTCACGTTGTTGGGACTGCCGCGATATCTCGGCGTGAGGATCCGTGGGGAGTTGTGGATCCTGATTTGAGGGTCAAGGGGACGAAAGGGCTACGCGTCGTTGATGCGAGTGCTTTGCCCTACGTTCCTTCCGGCCATAGTAAGTCCCCTCCCCGCTATAGCGTGAGTGAACGGTATCTGACTGTTGTCGATAGCGCAAGGGCCGGTGTATCTCCTCGCCGAGCATGCTGCCGCGAAGATAAAGGCAGGATGGTGATGGCTTACTAATAACATTGTTGAGAAACTGACGGTCGCGTCGAGCATTTTAGCATCCGACCGTATCTTTAGATTCATTTCCGCATACGGACACATTACACACATTTTCATTCGCTGGCACTCCTTAGTCCTGTTCGCCACACCCAGGAGAGCGAGCCGTCTCTTTCTTGTTGTACATCCTGTAAACTGCTAGTCGTATTTCTTGTAACTGTTTCTTGGTTTCCAATAGATATCCTTAGCGGTACCTAGAAAAACCACACATATTCTCTCGTGTCGATCATCGCGCCCTATTATGAATCTCGTTTTCGCGTTCATATTCATCGTTCATACGTATAGACGCATAGAAGTTCCTGCACCTCCGAGCCGAATTTAATACACCCTCGTGGTCTCTCCATGCCACCCAGCGATCGTTTGAATTGTTTGGGTTCTCGATTCACGGGTCCGGCCATCGTGCATCAGCTTTGCATTACATCCCGCTGCTGCGGTAGAGTTTCGCTTTTGAAATGAAAAAATAGCACCTAGTGATTCAATAACAGGAGCTATGGACGCCGATGAATACTTGATTCCAGACTTCAAAGCTCCGAGCTCCGAGCACCGCGCCGTTTCCGGTAAAATGGAATGCATAGCGTGTTTTACCCAATCCAATAACTTTTACATCAAAAGTGACCATTCACAATCGAGGGTTCACGTAGAACAGTGAGCCAGCCACGGCCGCAGGTATAATCCCGGAGGCAGGCTTGGACCAGAACGCAGCCCATAGACCTGCGGTAACTTTCAAGCGTGTCATTTAAGGATTCTGTCGAATGGTTTGAGCATACGGCGGGACTCCTGGGTGGGTGGAGATGCGTTGTATGAAGTGGGGTACGTACGGGAGGATCGCTGAGTTGCTTGTCACCGCTGACAATGTCGTCGAAGGGTTTCTTCAGCCCGGGTCTTCCAACTCCATGGGGCTGGCGGGGTAAGGAGAGAATCATCTAATCCGTTTATCAACCGAAGTGTGGCGGCTCGAAAACCCCGAATGGTCAGTTAGTCCAACCAATTCGTCACGATCGAACCAAGCCATAAACCCGTCTTCCGGCCACGACAACTTTCCTGTTGTGTCGGGCTCTCCTTCATGCGGTCCCGATCTGCTGCAAGGCAACGGTGCCGGGTAAAGAAAGGCGATTGAGGGAAGGTCCCACGAACACCATGTTCAGTTGGAGTGTATCGAAGGGGACCTCATGGGGTGCTGGTTACTGTGGGAACAATGGGTACGGGGGGTAACGCGACCTTGAGGACCGGAGGCTGGAGACGAGGTAATAATCAGACGAGGTTCGCTGGAACTGCAAAGACGAGTACCTGTCGGGTGTATATGCGCACCCTTTGAGCGCGAGGTCGGACTTGTCAGGCCAGGCCGAGTACATCGATTGTAGCTGAGCGCTGAGTAGGGAAGGAAGAGCGTATAGCAGCGAGTAACGACGGCGAGTGTATCTGTTCGTGCGCGTAGTCGTCGCGTCGTGGCAAGGGGCCTGAGTTAAAAAGGTCCGTGGTAGCGCCGGAGGACCACCCATGGAAGTGGACCCTTCGTAGCCTTCGCCTACTAAGTATTCGCCCGTCGGGTCAACCCCGACCACCAGATATAAGTGGACCGCAGGGGGTCTAGTCTCTAGGGTAGGAGCGTATCCAACGCACGGCGGAAGTTACAAAGCCATATTGTGCTAGGGTGAATACTGCTCTCATCTGTCTGCGACGATAGAAAGCAGTATCCTATCCACGTCACCTTCGCCGCAGGACTGTTCAGATTCTTAGATCACAAAACGTTGCCTAAGGGAAATTGGGAGGTGCTATGTAGAGTCGTTGACAAAAATTGCTACTTATCGGATGCGAGCCGGCCATTACGTAGTTTAGAGTTGGATAGTCCCCTGAGCTTAGACCCTGATGGATCTGATCCCATGCACACACGCGGCTTCCAAACGCACATGCTGTCGTTCCGTCGTTACAGGATTCAGTCCTCGACTGTAAAGCCTTTTGCGCTTGAATGGACCCGCACGAATCCGCTACGGCTGTTGGATTGAAGGCCGGGGAGGACGGTGAGCCCTCGATCCCGGCTCGGTCCCGGTTGTCGTTTATCAGCTCTTATGATCTCCGGGATGTCATGACGGAAGAGTGGGACTTCATCCCGGCCAAGGACGCGATGGTCTTGGGAATGGGTACGAAGTACCCGTGTCAACGTTGGTTAGTCGGGTTGGATCAGGGCTGAGTTGGCACGCAGACGGAAGACGAGACCCTTGGACTTGGAGAAGTATGGGGAACAGATCTGAACACCGATGAGGAAGCAACGCGGGGTGGCTCGGAGCTTGGAACGTGCTAGACAAGATCAAACCAAGAGGATACCAACGAGTCGAAAACGAGAGGATTCCCAAGATTCCCGTCACCCTCCTATCCCCCGAAAGAGTCTGGTTTTTCTTAGAATTTACCCAGTCGCGATATATTTCTTGTCTCGTCCGGCACACAGCACACGTAAAGGAAATCAAGGCATGCGAGGTGGTGTCAAAGGGTCGTGTCCCTTATCTTCACCCGTCTTCAACTTCAAAAGTCATTCGCAGCTCGCTTCTCTCCCAAGACCTTCAATGACCACAACTCTTCACTCCTGCCCTCCCTTCAGAGCTCGCTCCGTACGACGTGGCGGGACTAGCTTCTACTCGTGTTACCGGTGCTGTCGCCAACGCGGTCAGGTCTCTCCCGGAACTACTGAGGCTGGCGCGTTCTTGTCGTGCCCGGCTGAAGAATGAAACTCGTCATTTGACCTCGTCAAGTCAGACCCCAAGCTGTCCTTTCTCCCTTACCTCTCTCCACTCGAACCTTTTCCTCCAATCCCCCACATCCATCGTTGCTAGGCAAGCCTTCTCAACGGTGCGTATCCAAATCCCTGAGATTCACGGTTTCTTCCGTTTATTCAGACACGGCTGGCTTCCAGGTCCGCCGGACTCCCCATTCTCCTCCGAACATCGAAAGGGTCCGCCCCCCTCCAGAAGCTACCCAGACGTGGTGCACATAACTCAACTTTACCACCCCCCACCCCGCGGAGGTCTCAGGATCTATATCCCAAGAAACTCAGGGCACACAAGGCGGTACCAAAGGGATCACATCCCTCGTCTCCACCCATCCCCAACCTCAAAATTCATTCGCAGTTCTGTCCCTCTTCTCAAGCTGCCAGTGACCATGCCGGTTCCGTAGAAGAGCTTCCCGCTCCCTCTCTATCCCAGGCTCCCTCCCCGTCGGCCTCGCTTCAGAACCGGCCCAGTACGATGCAGCAGAGCGAGTATCCCCATTACAACCACCGACGCCAGCCACGTCGCCCCCGAACGACTGAGGCAGGCGCATTCCCGTCACTCCGGGGGCTGATACTCAAAGGACGAAGCTCACCATTGGACTACGTAAATGCGGATCTCCGACTCTGCTTATTTCTGATTAAAGAGCCGTATGGTCCTGTGTGATAATCCAGCAAATTAAATTTGGCATTCTGCATTTATCCATCCGCTGTGAGCGTTAGCCAGGTCCGTACCTCCTTCAATATCTAAGAGAGCCATTAATGTGTTCTAAAGAGACTTCGCGGGCTCCGCAGGGTCTAACCACGAATGGCCGCCAGGGGGTATCCGTCACCGACACCCGTGCAAGGGCTGTACGGATAGCTGGCTTGCTTCATCCAAGGGTTGGTGGATTCCAACAGCCTTCGTCGCCCTCTTCACCATTCCCTTAAGAAGTACTCGGGTTACTTCGACGTGGCGTGCAAGAGGGAAGAGAAAGAGGTCACATTGTATCTTAGAACTCCACCATTCCTTCATCCGTTCCCTTTGTTACTTGTCCGCAGCCGACCCTGTGGGCTCGGATCTGCGGAACGGTGTCAGCCAGTAGGTAATTTTTTTTCGAGTCTGCCACCCCAATCTGCAGTGTTTACGGACACGATATGCGACATCCGATTCTAGTATCCGCAGGAAAGTGGAGAGAAGGTGGCGAGTTGAGAGTCGTATGAGAACCTTGGAGGTCTAGGGAGGTGTCCAGCCATTGGAATTATCGCGCGATTGACGGCGCCAGTTTCCGATTCAGGCACCCTCCTTGTAACGTCGACAGCCGGCCACATACCTCTCTTCCTATCGCCACGATCTCCTCACTTGATCAGGTAGTCATGCGTTACGATTACGCAGAAGTTCATGAGAGTGAGCCACCAACTCACATAAGCACGAGTGGTAACGGCTGACAAATAGATGATTTAGTTGAATTCATCTCGCTTGATCCCGGGATCCTCGCCAAACTGGGGGAAGACTTCGTCCGTGCACTATCCATCCCCAATCCTGTGTCCCGGTCCTGGGATAAAGGCGAGAAGGACTGTGCGGACAGGATCTCCGAAGTGGTCTCAAGGGTCAGAACATCTCCGACGGGTCTGTCCTCACAGGATGCGATAGTATTGGCAGAGACATTTCATAAGGTGTGTCTTCATTATCAAATCTTCTCTCGCCCTCTGAAACCTCTGGTGGTTAGGCTATGAACATCAGATTTAATGGCTCTCCCCAATGGTGCCCATTGTTCAGACTTTATGCCCACGCCCTCCTCCGCGAATCACGCACTTTCCCCGACGTAGAGTTCTGTGATGAATCGCTGGACTATGATCCCCTCGGACTCACGGATATTTGGAAGGAAAATTATCATGGGGACCAGGTATGTATCAAGGCAATTCGGATGCGGTATATAGGTTGCTTGGAGGAAACGAAAAGGGTACGCGGCTCCCATTTTTTATCAGAGTTAGACTCAGTGCATCTCGCACCAGACCCTTCGCAATGAAGTCGAGGGGCGCAAATGTCTTTCCCACCCAAACATACTCCCCATCATCGAGATTTCGGAGACACTGTTTCCACTCTGCATCATGAGCCCATGGATGCCAGATGGCAATATCATGCAGTACACCCAAAGGAACGAGGACGCCAATAGGCTGATGCTGGTATTCATCCATCAAAATTGGTAGGAGCACACTGCTGACTACATCGGCAACAGCTGGCGGATGTCTGCCATGGCCTCGAATATCTTCACAAGCTAGATGTTTTACACGGTTTTATTGCTCCGGTAGGTTATACAAAAGGGCTTGTGTGTTCGCTCGCAGTTAATGCTTCGCACGTCCAGGGTAATATTCTGATTACTCCAGATGGTAATGCGTGCCTTGGGGACTTTGGAATAGGAGGTGTATTCACCGAGCTCTGGTTCTGGGCGGATGGTTTCAGGCCTAAGCTGAGAACTGCACAATATATGGCCCCAGAACAGTTTGCCCACACTAATAACATCAAGTTTGCTTCAAAAGAAAGTGACATTTATTCCCTTGCAATGACTTCGTTTACGGTATGCCCTTCCTCCGTCAGGAAAGAGAGTGGTGCTTGATGTAATCACCCTGTTCCTACTAGGTCCTTACAAGAGTGTTGCCATATGGTGGGATTCACGGCTCCAAAACTGTCGCTTCCCGCATTAAATCCGGGAAACGACCCCCGCGTCCAAGGAACCGAGATGCAAATAGGTGGTTGTGCAATGAAGTATGGAATATGATTGTGACCTGTTGGAGCGAGGACCCAAAGAAGCGATGGGAAGTCCCCACCATGTGCGAATTATTTCTGGCACTGGCTCCCCGAGAGGTTCAGAATGCCAATTTAGGTAATTGAAACACCAAAAACACTGGAAACCCTGACTGAAAGTTCCCAAACATTGGAATAGGGCAACGACAACGCGGGGGGTTCCTCCCGCGTATCACCTCTCTATTCCAGTTTCTACAAGTTCCGGAACCGGAAATCGAGAGCCGCGTTAATGAAATGGATCAGGCAGGCTTTTCCGCCCTCCCCGCCTTCCCCCGGTGCTGATGCAAGTTGCAGCGTCTCGAAAATGAGGCTATGTCGGATCGGGAACGGTTGAAGTTGTTCAACAAGTTCTGCAAAACATGCAGCCGACATCGCGTGATCCCCAAGTCCATGCACATCCCAGATTGTTCACAAGGCTCCACAGAAGTCACAAACGGGGGGTGTGCCGATGTATCGCAGGGTGTATATGAAGGCCGTCGGGTAGCGATCAAAGTTGTGCGCGTGTACATCACGAGCGACTTAGATGTCATCCTCAGTGTGAGTCTTCCATATGCATTGTCATATTCATGCATGAATACGTCACAGAGATTCTGTCGGGAGGGGGTCGCATGGAAGCACCTCCGGCATCCGAATATCTTACCGCTCATTGGAGTGACAGTCAGTAGGCAGCGGTTTGCGATGGTTTCTGCATGGATGGAAAATGGTAATATCAATGAGTTTGTTGAGAGGGATCGGCACACGAACCGCATTGAGCTCGTACGTGTTGCGCTTGACACTAGCGGGACCCTGACTAATTCATCATCTAGTTGGTTGATGTTGCAAGTGGTTTGAAATACATGCATGACCTCCGCATTGTCCATGGGGACTTGAAAGGAGTATGCATTCCCTCAAATCAGACATTCACACACTTATCACTGATCTACGAAGGCGAACATTCTCATCAATGAGAACCGACGAGCCTGCATTGCCGATTTTGGCCTTACAACCATCACCGGCATTGCGACTCATGCTGTTGCTGGGACATCCCAGGCGTCGTTAATTTCAAACGACACGCTGATGTCATTTACTGCAGGGGGGACATACCGGTGGATGAGTCCCGAACTTCTATACCCAGAGCGGTTCGGGATACCGCAATCGGAGGGCGACAGACCGACGAGACAGTCTGACTGCTATGCTGTCGGCATGGTCATCTGTGAGGTTGGTGTTCGTGCGAATCGGTTCATGGTTCTAAACGGCTAACTGTTAATGTCCTAGGTCTTATGCGGACACCACCCCTACGTTGAAATTCAGTCGGACATTCTAGTGATGAATGCGATCATGGAAGGGACTCGGCCGGAGAAACCGGAGGGGGCGGCGCGCCTTGGATTCAACAATGAACTGTGGAGGATCGTCGAGCTATGCTGGCTGGAGGATCGTAACGCGCGACCCGGGGTAGAGGATATCCTTTCTTGCTTAAACGACGCAACGGCGTTTTGGTACATGAGAGATTTTTGACCCACGATGCGGGAGCGGAACGCCATCTTCGCTTTTGTTCCCCTATGCACATCTCGTATTGTATTGTTCTCTAGTACATAGCGGAACCACATGCATTCACCGAATATTACCAACACCTGATTCGGAGTTCAGGGAAGGGGGGGTGCCACTGAACGATGACTTCGCAGGTCTTAGGCGTTGGACGTTAAACCTCCATGATAGCCACGCCAGGAAGCCTCAACCTTACCTGCGGTCCCTCCAACAATTTGGGCATCCTCGAAATGAGGTAGCTGTACTCAGAGTCAGGATATTTATGCGGATAATTCAGGTCATCTTGCCAGGACGATTGACCCGTGTAGCGGCCAGCGGTGAGGTCCTTCCGGGAGAATGATACACGACGATCTTGGCGCCGATCTCCGCCGAGGTCTTAGAAAGTATGTGGACTCATCCTCGGCATCCAAGATGGAGGGCGAGCACCAAACCCGGATGATCGCGATGGGGTGGACGGCGCGTGCCCTGTGGAGGTCAACATCTCAGAGAGTCCGATATATTGAACCTTTCAATGCCATTCCGTAAATCAGAAATCAGGTTGTGAATCGCGAGGCAGAATTATCGCTCGCTTGACGAGCTTGACCACCTGGGCAACAGTACAATCGATCGGGACCGTGGGGTCAGCGCGATGTCGACCCTGTCGACTCCCGATCTTGACAAAGGCCATCACGTTGACGTTTATCGTGAGCAGTGAATTCTTCCCGACCAATCCGAAACCGGCACCGCCGCAGCGTACCGGCAGATTTCTGGTAGAGGGCGGGGCCGCACCCTGTGCAACCGTGGAGAAGGGAGAAGAAAAGACATGGTATTTGGATCCTTTGATGATATCTAGAACACGAGAAATTGAGGCACTGTTATGATGTGGTTGTGACGGAAATGACGTGGTTGACGATCAGATGTGGAAGCCGAGACCAAGGTAATTAGGATGCGGACAGAGACGGCGACTGCGAGCCGAAGACCACGCTGTGCGATCTTGTATCACTGTCGTGGCGGCATAGAAACGGCCGTAAAGTATGGCCAAGTACGGGAACAGAACGAGTACCGCAGGCGAAGGACTGCAGGGTCATTCATCCCATTCAGAGGAATAACCTAGGAGATTGTACCAGTGCGCGAGTTTTCGATGTCAAACCCAGGGGGTAGGTAAACGTCCTCGTGCGTCGGAGGGCAGTTTATGGAGCAGGGCGAACGTCAGCGGGCCTCGCGGGCCGAAGTTCAGCGATTTAGTTTACTAATCCCAGGGCGAGGGCCCCGCCTTCTGCGGCAAGGTGGTTATCCTATTTCCCTTCCAAGAATCGAGTACGATGGCTACGATTACCACAATGTAAAACAGAAACACACGTCATGAGGTGTGATTGGCGGGGGGGGGTGTGGCCAAACGAACGTCCATTGCAGTTCCCCCTGGCGTTTTTGCAACTGGATAGACTCCTCACTCAGACCGGAGAGGTGGACTTGGTGGGCGAAACTTCTGCAGCAGGTTGTAGAGGAGAAATTCGTAGATGGTGGCACACCTTAGAGATGGTTTCGAGATTGAGTATGACAGACGACCTAGGTCTGGTCTCGGACACGGTGGCGAGATCGAGGGTCAGTTCGGCATCACCCGATGACTGGCCTGCACTCAACTCCACCGTTCCGTTCCGTGTGGATTCCGTCCAACCTCAAGGAATGCATAGCCTACAAGTCAACACCAAAGCCAGCGCGGCACCCAGCATCTTCACCCACCCCCGACCTCAAAACTCGTTCGCGACTTGTCCCTTTCCCGCCGACCTCGCCCAGTGTGATGCGACGGAACTAGCTCTCACTCCCGATACCTCCGTTGCACTCGAAGAATCAGTCGGGACCAATGCGCCTGCTCGCTCGAAACCAGCTGAGCGGTGGTCAACATTTCGGGTCCCTACGTCGTCGGGGTGACAATTCTCCCCGGAGGTGGAGCGCAAGATAACTTGCACACCCTATCTCAACTCGACAAACCACCTGCTATCGGTGATCTCCTCGCAAGCCTAGGCTTCCACCCTCGCTTTACCAACCTGCTCCCCAGGGCCGTGTATGAGAGCGTTTGGAATGAATCAAAGTTACTGCATGAGCAGAACGACTACGAGACGGTTGCGATCAACGCAGACAGTTTGCAGGGTGACCACCACTTCCACCTTTCTACGACGGTGAAACCTAGTGTCTAATATCACCTTCGTCGCAGGACTATTCATATTCTCAGGTTGTAAAACGTCATCCAAGAGAGATTGAAAGGTACTATGCAGGGCCGTCGGAATGGTTATCGGGTGGGGGTCCGAACCGGCCCGAATTTCAGAGATGCATATCGCCTGCTTTAAACCATTCATCTCTCGATGGTAATCCTCTGAGCCCCATGTATAGTGTCCCGGCGTGTTCCTTTCTCTGTGGTGATTGCATGGGAATGGTAGCCAGGGTCGCGAGCTTGGGAAGCTTCGCCTGATTGATCCACTTGAGGATAGACCGAAACCTCTCACCATGGTCCTGGGGTTGTGTAGAGCGATCCAAGTCTTATCCGTAAGTTATTGTTAATCTACCCTGGCAGTTTCTCCAACGTTTCTATGCTCAACTTCATGCCTCGAATCCCGCTCTCTTCTCTTCCAGTACCAAACGTTACATCATTGCTCCCCCACAAATCATGCAAGAAGGAAACAAGAAAACGATCTTCGCCAACATCCCCGATATCTGTAAACGGATGCATAGGCAACCGGAGCACGTCATCCAATTCATGTTCGCTGAAATGGTACGACCGGGTCGGTGGACGGATCTGGCCGTTTAGTTATCAAAGGTCGCTTCCAACAAAAACAGATAGAAAATGTCCTTCGTCGTTACATCGGTATGATCTCTCATCTCGCATCTTGTCCCCCTCACGATTTGTGCTGATCCGCGCCGCTCGATAGTTGAGTACGTCACCTGCAAGACGTGCAAATCTTTTGATGCTCTCTTGACGAAAGAGAACCATATTTTCTTCATGTCCTGCATATCATGTGGGTCCAGGCGGTCGGTCGGCGCCATCAAGAGCGGTTCCAGGCCCAAGTCGGAAAACGTGTCAAGAAATAGACTTTCTTTGGCGGGTTTCATTGTGCATTGTACTCTACATGCAACCAATGCTCACTATTTGTACTGTTTCCGCTACGTGAGATTAAGCGATCATTATCCATCTTACCTCTGGCAATCCCTGCGGCGTGTGTGGGCAGCGGACGGATCATTTCCTCCTGATCCGCGCCGATCGACGGGTCTGGATCGGGTAACGGGTGGCTCAACGTAGTATCGCGTCGGTCATTGCCGTTGGCGTAGTCTGATTCACAAACGTCAAGTCACCGTATAACTTGACAAACTTTCTGCCTCGCGCTGGTAGGATACAACTATTGAAGTTCTCCCGCTTGGGGGAAGTCAAATTGTTGAAGTCAGCTTCGGATTTGACCGGATTGCGCGTGTTGATGGTAAGTCAATAGCACACACAACGCTAGCCGAACGGGGGGTTCCGTTGCTCGGGCGCTCACCGTCTCCACCGTGTTTCCGACGACCGCGATCATGGGCGGTGACAGAAAATCCTCCAAGCTATACATCCCCCATACCGCGGTCGAAGGATGTAACATCGTAGGGATCTTGGAACAGCTCAACGCTGATGGTGACACTCGGGGCAAACCAATCGCTATCGTTTAGTCAAGTTCCTCACTTGTCGTGCGGCTAGGGACTGAGTGTATCGTTGTTTTCCAGATCATTCATGGCTCCTTGGGGTATCACTTCCAGACTTTTATCCAACGCGGAGAGGGTTTTGACTTGTAGGGTCAGTCATAAAGATTACGCCTACCAGAAGAAGTTGGGGCAACAGCTTCCCATTGACTCCTTCCGTTTCGATTTCCGGTGAATCTCTCCTCGAATAGAGGAACTTGAACCTGTGCTTATTGGAGAACCTCAGCGGTAGTCACGAAACGCCTGGGCAGTACACTTACGGGGATTACAGTTCGGACATTCTGGACCTCGATGCGGTGGTCAAACACCTCAAATCGAACTATGGTTATGTCGTCACGATGTTAGTTTCCCATTCGAGAGGGACGCATGTGGCCATACGGTACTTGTGTACTTATGAAGAGGACGCCGCGAACGTCAAATGTTTTGTGAGTGTTTCAGCGAGGTACAGGATGGTAAGTCGACCATGACAATTTTGGAATCCTTGGTTCACGGGATTGCACCTTCTCTCCCCTTCAGAGTCAAATGAGTCGCAAGTGCTGTTCCGCGATCCTTTCCCGTACCACACTGACACCGGGATCAATCCCTCAGATGAGAAAGTTTACCCAGGGCTATACAAATCCTTCGAGACCCTCGGTTACCACGAGTTCAAAACCACCATCGCCAGAGAACCCAAGACAATCAGAGTGTACCCACAAGATGTCGAAAACTCCGATAACTGGGATACCAGCATTGTATGGGACAGGTTCCCACATCACGTTCACATTTTGACCATTCATGGGATGCTGGATACCATATCCTCGGTGTAAGTTCAATCACAATTTACTACTGATGTGCGGAGTAATTTTTGAATGGGTTAAAGGTATGAAGCTGTGATATATTCAAGGGCATTCGGATCCAGGTCTCCGGGTACACATAACCTTTGTCTCATCGAAGATGCGGACCACAATTTCACGCACCCGGGGGTACGGTCTCCTTCCTATTCCCGCTCCCAAACAGATGCTTAATATTTTTTCCAGAACCGGGAAACGGTCGTCAGGACGATCCTGAAATGGTACGACATGGCTCACAAGGGAGAATGCAAGACTGGGGTTTGGGAAACCGGAGTGCGACCCAAGCTGTAGAGGTCATGTGTTGACTATATAGATAGGGATCAATGATTGAGGTGATTTTTGGCATCGTCGTACAATGTGGGTCAGGGGTGTGGAAAGGGAAGGAAGCACTGTAAAAATGACACCAAAACCAACGCGAAACCCAGCATCTTCACCCGCTCCCGGCCTCAAAACTCATTCGTGACTTGTCCCTTTTTCGCCCTCCACGCCGACCTCACTTCCGGAACTCGCCCAGTACGATGCGATAGAACTAGTCTCCACTCCCGATACCTCCGCTACACTCGAAGAAATCAGTTAGCACCAAAGCGTCTGCTTGCTCGTAACCAGCTGGGTGGCAGTCAACATTCTAGGTTCCTATGTCGTTTCGATGGCATTTCTCCCGGAGGTGGAGCGCGAGACAACTCCCACATCCTATTTCTCCTTGACAAACCATCCGCCGTCGACGGTCTCTTCTCAAGCCTAGACTTCCACCAGGCTGATTCTATCAATCTGCTCCCTACGGCTGTGGATGAGGACGTTTGAAACGAGTCAAGGCTACTACATGAGCAGAAAGACTACTGGACAGCCACGATTGACGCAGACAGCTGGTATGGTGACTATTGCTTCCACCTTTCTGCAACGATAAAACCCGGTGTCTTACATCACCTTCGTCGCATGATCGTTCACATTCTCAGGTCGCAAAGCGTCGTCTAGGGGAACTTGGAAGGCGCGATGCAGGTTATCGGAACGGTCGTCGGATGGGGCCCGAATTCTAGAACGATCCTTATTGCCCGTTTTGAATCATCCATCGGTAGCACTCCGTTGGGCCCCATATATCATATATATCGTGCCCTGGTGCTTTCCTTTGCCCGCGGTGATTTGCTGGGAGCTGTGGCCAGCGGTCGCGAGCTCGGGCTACTTCACCTCGTGTGGGGACTTCGCCTGATTGATCCACTCGACGGCAGGCCGAAACCTCTCACCATGGCCCTGAGGGTGGTGTAGAGTTTCTGAATGGCTGTGCGACCGTGAGTGAGTACTCGGAACTTGTCCCGCTTCTCACTCAAAACGTCCTGGAGGAATGCCTTTTTCGCTGGTTGTCCCTCCGGGGGCGCTGGCCGTCAGAGAGGTGAACGAAAATTTATTCAAAGAGTACCAAACAAAGTGACATCACTAGTACTACATCGAACCGAAACAATGAAAGTGGGTTGAGAATGCTGAAGAGACTAAAGCTACAAATGGGAGGGTGTGGATCCAGGGGTTGTGAAACCTATCCGAGCGAGGCAGACACAACCGAACAGGATAGAATGGACAATTCTAGATCGGCGTGGTGGTGATGCGATGAGAGAGTCCATAAAGTGTCAGAAGATGGTGACGAAAGCGAGGATCCGGATCAGGAAAGCAACGGTAGATCAATGCGAGTGAGAAAGCGAATGCAGAACAGATTATCCAAGGTGGAATCCGGCTTGGGAAAGAAACGTCGGGGCTCGAGGATCAGCGCGCGGGAAAGTTGTTGGGATTGAAGTCGTAGTTCCTCTTCCCACGTTGTTTGTTCGGCCTGGGGACGGCGAAAATGTCAATATTAAGGTCGCCAACAAAACGAGCGGTACTAAATACGTACGAGGCAAACCTGAAATCACTGCCCTCGGCTGAGCTATAACGTTTATGGACATCAGACACAACATTCGAAGGAGATCTGGAATGGGAAATGTTACGCACTCGGTGGGCGGTGGAGTGGGAGGTTTAGGGGCCAGCCTTGCCAACCCCGGATGTAAAGTTGATCCACTGCTGCCACCCTGATCCGGAGGGTTCGCCCTCGACGGGGTGGATGATCTCTGATGGGAAGCGGCGGCTTTGCTAATCGAGAATGAAGTTAGTGTCTCAGTTCTTTGGTACCGATCATAAACGAGCATTGTCCTTACCTTGGGCTTCTACCGCGAGCTAGGTTAGAATGAAAATGCGCGGATCAGTTTCGCTCCTCGATCAATCGGCTCACTCAAGGAAAAATGCAGAAAGGGACGTACTTGGTTTCTGGGGGCTTCTGGACCTGTGCTTGGAGACGCCGCGACTTTGCTTAGTGGTACCGCGACCTCGCCCAGACGTACCAGGAGTTGGTTGGACGGCACCGTGGACTTGGTGGTGAGCATCATAGCCTTGCTGACGAGTATCCTGACCTTGTTGGCGAGTGCTAGGTCCCGGTTCGGGAAGATCATGACCTTGCTGATGAGCACCGTGACCTCGCTGGGGAGTACCGTGACTCTGCTGGGTTGTACCATGGCTCTGTTGAGCAGTACTGCGACTTTGCTGAGCAGTATCACGACTTTTCTGAGCAGTATCGTGACTCTTCTGAGTAGTATCACGAGTCCGCCTGGTAGTATCGTCACCCTGTTGGGGGGTGCTGGAACTTTGCTGAGGGGTGCTGGAACTTTGCTGGGGGGTGCTGGAACTTTGCTGGGTGGTACCGCCACTCTGTTGGGGGATACTGGAACTTTGCTGGGGATTACTTGGACCTGGCCGGGGGGGACTGGAACGTTCTTTGGGAGTGCTGCGTCCCTGCCGGGGGGGACTGGGACTATCCTGGCTGGAGCTGCGACCTTGGCGGGGTGGATTGGGATTTTGCTGGTGGGTGCTGGGACCTTGGTGGGGTGGATTGGGATTTTGCTGGCGGGTGCTGGAACCTTGCTTGGGGCTGTTGATGAAGGTAAGAGAAACAGCTATCGCGTGAGTGTATGAGGGAGAGTTGCTTACCTAGTGCTTCGGTAGTGCGTGGGCTTGTCGGTCCCTTCCTGGTAGTTAGTATCTTGTCGTCTCTGCATGATAAGAGATAGCACGAAGTGGAATGGGAGGATGGTAAGTTAGAAGATTGCTCTGGATTGGGGGGAGGGTGGGTGAGGAAGAACATACCACTCATCCCGACGACTTATATCCCCCTCCTCGCTGGACGTGGTCGTGAATCTGCACAGGGATAAATCAACCAAAAATCCATGGCCAAAGGAGCACCCATGTCTACAAACCCAAGGGAGAGGACGTGTCGTCGTCCGCATGGTTCTCGTTTTGACGGTCAGTGGGGTCGACGGAAATCACACTTCCAGTCGAAGAGAAAGTCAAACCACCGCATTCTGAGAATGTCCGGTCATCGCGCACAAATCCACGGTCTGGGAGGGGGAGCCGCCAGGAGAAACCGCATGTTCTACATACCCGCGTCGTTGTTCGGTGTCCTGTGCAGGAACGCACGATTAGATTAGACAACGACGCACTCACGGCGGACCCAGAACATACCACACTTAGGAAATATAGTCCGATTTCACGGTGGTTCCAATAGAACGACATGCACGCCCGCCACAACCGGAGTCATATTTGTGGGAGCATCGGGCGTGGCAACTGGGTCGTCGTGACTGCGCAGAAGGTCGGGAAGGCGGGGTACTAGGAGGCCAGATGCGAAGAAGATGGCTTGCGCCATGCTTGATTTTTTCGCTTGCATGACAGAGGGAGAGTACAGGAAGGATCGGGTCATGCATGCGCCAGAAGCAGTGGGACAGCGCCTATGTCTCCCTTGCAAAACCACCGTCATGGCCAATTCCTACGCGGCACTCTACGTGCTGTCGGTCCGTCCTCGTCGCCGACAACCCAGCGTATTTGCTAATCTAACCATGGCACTCCTGCACCGGAACTCGCTCACCCGTCCTGTCGTTCCAGAACAAAAGACATCCAGAGCATGACGAACAGCGTCAACACCCAACCCTCTACCCAAGCAACCGGATCTCAACCACCTTCGACGAGGAAATTCACAAACACGGTCCTCAATTCGTTCCAGGAACCTTGGTCCAAGATTTCGTTTTCGTAACAGTCCTCGTATTTAATGGCGACCCGACGCATGCGCCCGACGACGATCCATTTTGGGCATCGAGGAAGAGTCATGCCGCGTCCCTGTCGTCAGCTCTCCGGCAGCCCCAAGCCCCCGCCAATCCCAAACCGTTGTTGACCACTACCCAACACTCCGAGCCGCCACAGTACCCGCCCCACCGTGCGGTTTCCCCTCCCCTCCTCCCCCCATGCGTAGTGCGAACATGATTTCTGATTCTTCGGCAGTCCCTGGTCTAGCCCCGGCACGCAAGGGTAACATTAACTCCGGCGACTCTACCCTAACGATGCTCCTGTGTTCAACAACTGGGTTCTGACTACCACCTACCCATCGCCACCTGAGCTCCCTGTCAGCAGATGCATCTCACCACAATCAAGTAGGAATATTTGTGCTTGGCCAGGAACCACCAAACGGCGTTCATCAAGAATCTTGCGGATGGAGCTGCTGCAGATCCCTAATGACGCTCCTCTTTCGTTGGGTTTTAGGTGTCCCCAATAGGTGGACACCCTGTCCTCCTTCCACGCTGACGGGAAACACTTTGGTAGTTCTAGCCCGATGCATACCTACTGATGTTACCCACGGAACACCCGCGGCGGAGCACGAATTTACTCCAATAGCCAGTAACGACGGCCTGGCAGCTGAGAGGATTCAAGTTCATTACAAGCGCCGAACAAATCGTGAGTCGCTCCCCTGAGCGTCACTCGCAACGAGCACCATTCATTGACTCTTTGTGCAAAGTACTTTTGTGGTTTGTCCGAGCTCGCCGTACTGGTGGAACGCGGTTCGAACCCCGCGAACGCGGAACACGGGCTTTCCAATGCCCATTGCCAAAAGAATCGGATTTTTCCGATTGTCCCGCGGTACCGATCACACTTTTTTGTCAATTCCACAATGCATTCTCTGTTCCACTGGGGTCGTTCACTAGTCGGTCAATATTCACACCATGAAATATAGTACTGGGTGGACAAAAATATTTGTTGGGGTGGCCAAAGGATTAGTACGATGGCTAAAGTGCTGTGAGAGTACCCGAAATGCGGATGAGAATAGGGTAAAGCCGTTGGGTGAGAAGGTATTACGCTCAGCGGTTTGCCCGATGGCAAAGGGCGTAAACCAAGCAAGCTCCACGTGGGGGCTAAGAGTACTGTTCGACTCCTTCCGCCGTCGAACAAGACGCTCGACGAAACGAAGGAGTGCCAAGGAAAGATACAAGGTCAATAACGAAAAATTAAAGATAATGATAGTTAAACGGGTGGAAGGTGTGATAGCCTGGACACGCAAACAGGGATAAGCCAGAACTGATCAGACAGATCGCAGGGGACGGGTGGTTTGCGGTACCCATATTGTCAGCCCTCTGCTTGTGGTTACATGTCTTGTCCAACAGTCGTACGTATAGGATATCCGTGCCTTTGAGGAGATGGCCCCAGAATTGCCGCAAAACAGAATAAATTGGAAGCGTACCATGACGATTAGCCCATGACGCGAGGCTTTCCCAGAAAGGGACGTTCGGGGGGAGATCTAGGACATTCCCCAAGATGGATAACCCTTTGGGCCCGGTGGATATGAACGAATGGGTTTCCTCCACTTCCTGAGAGCGAAGACCGGAATGCAGGATAGGCCTAGGCCGAGTGTAGTAACTTCAAGTATGGCAGTAGAGAGGTAGAGTGGGGGAGGGGGGGAGGGGGGGATGTGGGGTTCCGGGGGGTCTTATACTAACACCCCCGCCGCTATTGGATGTCATCAATGTGGCCAACGGTAACACTTGTAGCCTGGGGGACATGGTCGATGAGACAGCATAAGTGCAGAACGCAAAAATGGATCACCACACGCACGCACACCGCTTCGCACGTCAGCAACATCATGCGCTATACGTATCTCGCTCAGGGGCCCCGCCCATCCCCACGTATCCTCTTACACGGACATCAAGACTTCTCCTGGGCGAACTGGACTGAGTCAAAGGTAGGGAGTGCGTCCCGTCGGCCACTTCCCATTACGTGGTTCAGGATTGGATCGTCCTTTGACCCTGATGGATCTGATCCTATGGAAGGCTTCCCGAGCGCACAGGCTGTCGTCCCGCAACTGTAGGATTCAGCCCTCGCACCTACCGGATGTAGTGACATCCTCAGTCTACGGAGACCAGGGCGACCACTCCCGGCCTGGATCCAGCCGAGACAAAACTTGTGGTGTACCCTGATTCGCGGGAATGGATCAGAAGGGAAAATCACGTTCCGTTTGCACACAGGGCCGTGTATGCACGCACCTGTACATCCAAGTACACTGTACCCCAGATCCGCGTAGTATTGTCGTGGCAGGAATGGGTGAGTCTCAAACCCGACCGTCCACAGTGAAGACTTTTGCGCTCGAACGGACGCGCCCAATTCCACTACGACTGTTGGATTAAAGACCGAGGGAAGGAGTACTTGAGCCCTCTCCTTGGCTCGCGTACTTGATACCGCTTCGGTCCCGGTTGCCGTTGATCAGCTTATGATCTCGGAGCGGGACTTCATTCCGGCCGGGGACGCGATGGTCTTGGGAACGGATGTGAAGTACATATGCCTCCGTTGGTTAGCCGGGTTGGATTGGCAGACAGACGGGAGGCGGGTACCTGCTCAAGATACTGCTTGCCGTTGGACCTGAAGAAGTACGGAGAATAGATCTGAATCCTGGCGAAGAAGCAGCATGAGTAGCTCAGCGCTCGGAACGTACAAGACAAGCCGGTCGAACCGAGAGGAGAGCAACGAGTTGAGAGCGAGAGAATTCTCCGGACGCCTATGATCTTGCTATCCTTTGAAAGCGTCTGGTTGTCCTTAGAATCTACCCAGACGCGGTATACGTAAAGGAACTCAGGGCACGCGGACCACCGCCGAACTGACCACGCCCCTTGTCTTCACCCACCTTCAACTTCAAAACTCATTCGCAGCTCGCCTCTCTTTTTGGGCCTCCGATGACCACAGCTCTCCGTTCCCGCCTCTTCCATCGACCCCGCTTCGGAACTCGCTCGATGCGATGCGACGGAACTACTTTCCACTCCTGCTACCGGTACTCCCGCTAACGCCGGCCACATCGCTCCCGAACTACCGAGGCTGGTTCACCATTTGACCTCGTGAAATCAGACCCCAAACCGTCCTTTCTCCTCCGTCACCTCCCCCCACTTGAACTTTTTCTTGTGATCCCCCATGTCCTTCGTCGCCAGGCAAACCTTCTCAGCGGTGCGTATCCGAAATCGGAGATGATGGTTTCTTCTGACTTTTGTGTACGTCCAGGTCCGCCAGACTCCTCCCATTCTTCTCTGTCCGCCGAAAGGTTCCGCTCTTCTCCAGAACCCACCCAGACACGATACACACAGCTCAACTTTACCACCCACTCCAACCTCAAAACTCATTCGTAACCGTGACCCTCTTCCTAGGCCGCCAATGGCCACGTCGGTTCCGTAAAAGAGTTCTCCGCTCATTCTTCACTCAGGCTCCATGCCTGCCCGTCGACCTCGCTTCGAAACTCGCCCGTACGATGCGGCAGGGTCAGTTTCCACTCCTTCTTCCACCACCGATGCCAGCCACGTCGCTCCCGGAACGGCTGGGGCTGGAGCATACCCAATTCTGGTATTCGAAGGAAGACCCAGACGGAGAGAATATGGAGAGTTGAAAGTCGTGCGAGGATCTTGAGTTCCAAGGGGATGATCGCAGCGAGGCCATCGGATCGCGTCGCAACGTCACTTCATGGGAAGATCAAGTCAATCTCTTCCAGACTGCATTTGACACTTTCGGCTCCGCGGACGTTGTAGCACGCCGGGAGCCCCGTAGGCCGCGCACGCGTCACGACGCGTTGTTTATAGGTCGCAAACGCTGGGGCAAATGAAGTCTGTGACTATTTCACACCAAAAGTCACGAACGGAAAGCCGGAGAAACCGACAATGGCCACCGACGATGTAAACCTGCTGGGGGGTCAATATACAGTAAGGAGGATCAAATCAGACATATATGCGGCAATTATCTTATCTGCATCCACACCAGTGTCCAATGGGTAGGTTCCGGGTTTGTTTCTGCCGGTTGGACACGCCGCTTACACGTCAACAGCCCCATGGCAAGCCTCGGCCCAGGCTCCGATATACTCTGCGACCAAGTCCGGGGTTTTGTCTCTGGCTCGGTCGGTGGCGCACCTATGGGCACAGTAAATACGGGTGGCCGTCGTTCACCCACTCTTCACGGGTTCGTGATAGCTACTCTCTCTGGTATGCCAGGCCATCCCACCTATGTAAATAGAAACCGGGTTGTTGAATGTTGTGAACAGGATAATGATAGCGGGTATTCCCTTTGTCCCGATCGAGTGGGTCGGTGAAGCCATCATCTTGGCCACTACGGACCGTAAAATGTCGTCGGCTGGGGCTGCCTGGCTCCTACCCGATAGTAGCCCGCTTCTGCGGTTGGAGAAGGATGTTGTGAGAGGCGGAGTTACGATATCATTGCGGACCGCAATAGGCGACACGGGACGTAAGGGACCTCATCCTTGTTGCAAAGGCCGTACCTTGATTCATTTGGAACTACAGGAAGATCCGACGCTTGAAAGTTGCGGCATATTTATGGGCTGCGTTCTGGCCCAACACTGCCCCTGTGATTGTACCTGCGGCCGTGGCTGGTTCACGGTTCCGTGTGAGCTCCCGATTGTGAATATTTGAATGATCACTTTTGATGTATAAAGTTATTGAATTGGGTAGAACGCGTTATACATTGGGTTCTACCGACGGCGGCGGCGTGCTCGGAGCTCGGAGCCCCGAAGCTTCAAGTTTGGAGCCAAGTATTCATCGGCGTTCATCACTTCTGTTATTGAATCCCCAACTGTTGATTATTCACTTCGAAAACAAGACCCTGCCGCAGCGGCTGAATGTAATACAAAACCGATGCCGCCGGACCCCTGAATCAAGAACTTCCAAACAATTCAAACCATCGTCGTGGTTGTATAGAAAGAACACACGAAGATGTTTTGATCAAGTTCGGCTCGGAGGCGCAGGAGCTTCCATACGTCCGCACGTATGAACGCTGATAAACACGTGCATCGAAAAACGAGATTGATAAGAGGATGCGATGATCGACACGAGAGTGTGGTTTTTCGAGGTGTACCGCTAAGGATATATTCATATCGGAAACCGAGAAACGTCTCAATCGGATCAATTACCAAGAAATGCGACTAACAGATTATAGAACGTACAACAAGAAAGAGACGACTCGGCTAAGGAGCGCCAGGGGACGAAAATATGTTTAAATAATATGTCCGTATGCGGAGATAAATCTAAAGATATGGTCGGATGCTAAAATGCTCGACGCGACCGCCAGTTTCTCAACGGTATTATTAGTCTTGAAGCTATCACCATTCTGCCTTAATCTTCGCGGCAGCATGCTCAGCGAGGAGATACACCGGCCCTTGCGCTATCGATAACAGTCAGATACCATCACTTACGCTTAGGTAGTAGGGAGGGTGGACTTACTATGGGCGGAAGTGACGTAGGGTAAAGCACTCGCATCAACGACGCGGAGCCCTTTCGTCCCTTTGACCCTCAAGTCGGGGTCCACAACTCCCCACGGGTCCTCACGCCGAGATATCGCGGCGGTCCCGACGACGTGGAACGCGCTACATCCAACCGCTGAATGTCAGAAAATCCAAAGAGAGATGATTCAGAATCCCAACGTACACCGAAGCGTAGGTCCTGGCATACTCAGCCAACTCTTCATCTGTGATCGCGGCAGCCAGACCCTCCCACGGGTCTCCAATAAACCCTTGGAAGGACGGAGCAGTGGCGAATCGTTTAGCGACTTTAAGGGCAGCGACGATAGTCTTGATGTCAAAGTCGGTGCTCAAATAATTAGGATTTATGATGGGATGATCAAACGGATCCAAGCTCGCTAGTTTTATCGTCCCACCTATCCAATACAAAGACGATGAGTGGGCAG
>Ga0307513_10000060_pt1 | contig 145917 bp, 154 predicted proteins | sample 15_EM_MG_FD_202174 | JGI IMG/M metagenome (GOLD analysis project Ga0307513, IMG submission 202174) | Populus trichocarpa ectomycorrhiza microbial communities from riparian zone in the Pacific Northwest, United States - 15_EM | ecosystem: Host-associated > Plants > Roots > Unclassified...
ATCGGTATGTACGCCCTTCTTTGTGCCATAGTGTGGGAGGTCGTTGTCGAAGGTTACTACCTCCTCGTGCATCACCGACAACGAACCAGTGATTGCTAGGCATTTTAGCTGCTGGGTGGATAGATCTAGGCCTAGGTATAGCGGCTCTGATGATGACATTTGGCGTGTATCAGGGGGGGGGGGGCGTCTTTTTTCCTTTCGCAGGTACCGTACTACATTTTACCGCGCTTGAACTGGTGCTGAGTTGATGGGTTGCTTTTGGGCGAAAGATTACCCTAACGAAAGCGGGGCAATGGCTGTGGAATCCTGGGATTCAGCCGATAGCCTACCCGACACTCACGGGTCAATGCAGGCATCTTTCAGCCACTCCAGGTTGTGAAGGGGATGGACTGATAAATGGCAGAACATACAGTAGCTACCGGTACAAGGTGACAGTAATAGTATTGCGAGCTTTGCCGAAGAAAAGTTTAATCGACCGATGCCACGGGTTGTCACTCCAGACTGTGACTCTGTTTTCTTGCCTGAACTCAATATCACTCGTGATGGCGCGAGTGCGGTACTGCGCATCGGCAGCACCACTCTTGGGATGAAATGCATTTCGTCCAAGCCATATTGACCCTTGTGATATATTCTGGACCGGAGAGGAAGTTGAAGAAAGCACCAATAGTCCAAACCTACCGCTCCAGCACCAGACCGGAAGCCTCCGGTTCATGACATTGTATTTAGTAATATAGGCAGGCAAGCCATCCACCCGATAGCGCCAGCTCCACTTGCCTGCTTTAAGTAACAATATCGGCTGCGGTATAATCAATACCAACTCGAGGTATGTATAGCGGCCCCAAGTCAAGAGTTAAATGGCCACTATTACAAATACTACTATCTCGCGAGGGCGGCAGTGAACGCCCAAGAGCTAGTCGTGCACTCACACTTGTAGAGGAAGCATCACTTAGCCGGACGAAAGTCTGTGGCACACAATCATTGAGCTAATAGAAATTTAATTACACCTTGCCGCAACAGTTGGAAACTGACAATGCAGATCCACAAGCACCAGAAATACCACCTAAGCTATTATTGTAGTGTGTATCACTCTCATTAATCGCAACTATTGCTACTGGGTAATTTATTCCACGTGTGAAATTTTCATCCTTTGGCATTCAGGACGCGGAGACTAAGTATCAAGAATCAGTGCCCACCTCAAAAAAAGTCAAACCTGCTTTGGCTCCTTCTCCCTTTCCCGAATATTGCTTTGAGGAGAGAATATGAAAAGGGGGAGTTGCAGAGGAGGCGAAAGCAGAACATAACAAAGAGGCCCACATACGTGTTGGTGTTACCCAATCCACCCCTCCACCCTTGGACGGCAATGATAGTCTCTCCAGCCTTAACAAGTCCGAGTTGGATGGCCTCGCTGACGCCCCATCTCAGACGCTCATCAACATCCTCTTGCCATATAACCTGGTCGAAGTCAGGCTTAGGTTTAGGATACACGAAAGGATAAACACCGCGATATAGGTGAGAATATCTGGCAGCGTTGGCATTTCGGGTAACCTGTTCCTTGATCGTCAGAACCGCCAACATTTGGACGGGAATTACTCACCATGAGAACTGGGCAGCTTGGCCTATATTTTGAGATCAACCGTGCAGTGGATCCGCTGTAATGAAAGGATCAGTGGATCCGTGTGCGCCTTAAATGACGGTGTGAACATACCTAGTGCTCAGGACAATGATTGCGCGAGCCTCCTGCTCAATGCTGGCGCTAACGGCTGCGATAGCGCAGGTCTCACTCGTCTCGGTTGGTCTCTTGGTCAACCCACGGAGTTCGTTAAACAGCGGAACATAACTGATGGCGGTCTCTGCAAGTAAGCAGGTCTCGTGCATCATTGTAACAGACTCAACTGGGTAGTTTCCCTTAGCAGTCTCGCCGGACAGCATGACACAGTCAGCGCCGTCAAGAACTGCATTACCAACGTCTGAAACTTCGGCGCGAGTGGGACGGGGGTTGTATGTCATGGACTCCAGCATCTGGGTTGCACAAATGATGGGCTTTCCAGCCAAATTGCACTTGGCAATCATCATCTTCTGAGCAATGAATACTTGGGCAGGTGGGATCTCAATGCCGAGATCACCACGAGCAACCATGACACCATCGGTTTCCCTGAGAATCTCATCAAAGTTGTTTACGCCCTGTTGATTCTCAATCTTGGCGATGATCTGGATCTCCCTCCCATCTTCCCCTAGCACCTCACGAATGGCGGTAATGTCAGAGCCACGACGGATAAATGATGCGAAGACCATGTGAACACCGTTCTTGACGCCGAACCGAAGGTCCGCCTTGTCTTTTTCGGACAGTGGGGGAAGGTCGACATCCGTCTTGGGGAGATTGACACCTTTCTTGGACGAGATCTTGCCGTTGTTGAGGCAGCGCGCTTTGATATTCTTCTCGTCGATAATCTCCAAGACTTCAAATGAAAGGACACCATCGTCAACGTAGATAATGCGACCGGGTTCAATCACCTTGGTGATGTTCTTGTAGTCAACGTACCTAAAATTAGACCACGTTAGCGAGAATGTTTAAAACACAAGTTAGTTGGACAAAATAAAGCCCAAACATACATAGTCTTCTCCGTACAGGAGGTAACATATTGGTCGTCGGTGGTAATGATAATTTCAGAACCAGCAGAGATAGGGAGATCAGCATCTCCGTTGGTGTTACCAGTACGGATCTCGGGTCCTTTCTGCAGGACAATTTAGCAAACCCCACATACTCGATTCCATGCATTTTCTCTACTCGTAATGTCCTGACGTTTGTGACACAACCGCTATTGCATACCACCAAAATTCAGCTTTTTTGCGCTGATCTTGGCATCCTGCAATAGCAGTTGTGTTCACAAACGTCAGGACATTCCAAGAAATCTACAAGAATGGGAATTTCGTTTCGGTGAGAACGTACGGTGTCAAGGGCGATGGCCAATGGTCGACCTGGGTGCTGTTTTTCTGCCTCCCTCGAGTTGTTAATGACGCTTTGGTGGTACTGCAGGTCCGCTTATCAGCACCGATAACAAAACATAAGCGCTAATGCTAACACCCCCACTCGGAACACAAGAGTGGGGGGGTTGAACTAAAACTAAGGCTGGTGGGGGGATTACCTCATATGAGCCGTGAGAAAAGTTCATGCGAACAATATTCAGCCCAGCTATGTTGAATATCTGTTAGCAGGCTTTGAACAAGCGGGGGCGGGGTAATGGCCAAATCCAGTACCTTTGCGAAGCCCGTTGATTTTCTCCACCGAGTTTGTTTTGGGACCTATTGGCAAAAAAAGGGCTATTAGCGAGTCCGCCGGCAAGGGAACATGGATCAAGACACATACCAATTGTACAGATAATAGAGGTTCTTCTGAAGTTCCTCTCAGCAGGAACGTGGTCAACGTTGAGCTGGCTGAGCCATTGGTATTGGGTCTTGACGCTGTCAGTCATCTCTGCTATTCCTCTTGGTATCTTGGGTAAAGTGAGGAGCAGACAAGATGGTGGATGGAACAGGATAGAGAAAATGAGTGGAGCTGGATGGAGAGGGGAAGTGGAATTAGATAGGCGGAAGATAGGCGGCGAGGGGGACGGCTCAAATAGTGTTCGAAAAATACGGTACGTTACCGTACCCTACACGGTTGATACCATACAGTAAATTACCGTAAATTACACTAGGCAGATAAAATACCGGAAAACGGCCTCTCCCACCTTAGATTCTGATGTTAGGCAACCCTGTCTTCCGCCCTCCGTGTTTATCAAGCCGAAGCAACCCAACCCACAAAAGATCAGCTACCGCTAGGCATTCTTGGCTATGACATGAGTATCGCACTAAGATCCAAGATCATGATATGGAACTTTATGGCGGTCGGCAAACGGCGCCTGGTAAGTTTACCGTACTTGGGTGTGAGGGTAAGTGATCGGAAAAGAGGAGTTGCACCAACCACATTTTTTCCGATCACTTTTTGCTCCAGGCTAGTACATTACCGTACTCGGACAGGGTCAAAAAGGAAGGAAAACTTTCGGTGGCGAAACAAGGGTAGAGGTGCTGATCGAAGTGGAAAAGACGGGGTGTTACAGGATGCCATTGGCCTGGAGCAGTTGCAGTGTGCTGTATTCTATCCATGGGTCTTATTAAGAAACTGATCATACTTGTGTAAGGACAAATTAATACTAAAGGAGAAGGAATCAAGGCCTTGGAATACAATCGCGAAATAGGAAAATATACACCCCTAGAAAATATACAGTTCGCTGTTGATTGGTCGGACCTCAGTAATCCTAGCCTACGAGCCAATCAATGAGGACTGTATATTTGCTGGGGGTGCATATTTTCCTGTTCCACGATCGTAGTTCTTTAAGAGACTCAAATAAATGCATAGGTTTAACTGCACACTGGCAATTTTATCATCATCTAAATGTCATCTAAATTGTCAAGTACAAGTATCATCTGAGATACTTATTTCCTCAGTCAGGGTTTCTGGTGTCCACCAGGGCAAGAATTTTTCCACTGTTGCAACCTGTTTCCTAACTATTATACCCCACCCGATCTTGCTGATCTTTTTTTCCGTCCTTTTTGACCCTGTCCGAGCACATTACCGTATTGTATCGTATGGTAACTTACCGTACCTTACCATTCAAACCCTAATAGATATCGAAAAGAAAAAAAAAAAAGACTTGAGCTTGGGGGGCAACAAAATGCCTTATAAAATCGGGTGACAAAATACTCGGGCCAAGGGCCATTTTACACCAAAACCGAGCACTCTTTACCAACCATTTAACCCCCCCCCAGCACATCCAGTGGTTCCACTTTAGGCCAAATCAAATCAGGGAACAGGTACTGTAGAGAGTGGTTTTCAAGCAAGAAAATTAGGTAGAAGGTTTATGGAATTGAGAAATCAGAGATAACCTGCAGCAAAAGGGCGGTTGTCATGTATCTTTTGTATGGCAGCCTCAAACAAAATCTCAAGTCACTTTCCGATCTTACCACACTATCGCACAGCAAATCATGAGTTATTAATTTACAGGCCTGAAATTTCGATGATAGAGCGAATTGGTTGTTATCATGTTTCTTGCAACTTCGCGATATTTGTTACCTAGGGGGGCGTTGAGCTATGAATTCGTAATATAGCCAACGGCCCGAGTTTTTTATCACCCGACTTTAAGTAAATGTGCATAGCATGCCAGTTAAAATGGAGATATTTTTATTTCGAGCGATTCTTTCTTTCTCCCCGGGGTTTGGAATGTATTAGAAATGTATTGGAAATGTATTAGATGTAAGGGTCAAGGGGAATTTCTTCCTAGAGCGGTTGGGATATGTTTTTTTATATGATATTACGAGGGCGGCCCATAGATGGTTAATCACGTGCCTTATCTATGCGCACTGCTGCCATAATGTTCACCAAATTTTTCTTATCAGACCCACGTGACTAATACATCTAGGAAGTGACAGTCATGTCGGGTATAATTTTCAGCCCTAAAAGAATAAAGCAAGAGAAAGGCCCTGCCAAACACCAAAATTTCTTAAAAATGGCATTCTTCTATATTATTATTTCGGCCTATTCCATTTTGGGAAAAAAACAGCTTTTTTAAATTTTATTTTATGGGTTTTGCACCAAACAGGGCCTAAGTTTTTTTTTTGGACTTGATATCTACTCGAGTACCCGACCCCCCGTAGACGGCGGCCACATTTGCACTATGATAGCTCGAACTTGGTGGGGCGAGCGGCGGGCCCCGTGTAAGAGACTACCCGTTTGGCTAGTGTCATAGGTGGGGGAGGGGAGGGGTTTATCGAGTGGTCTACCCGCAGATACTCGAATACACTTTACAATTTGTTTGACTACATTATTTTCTTTTAATCCACTCCTCTTCTCCTCTCTTGTTCGCTGCCGATACTATACTATGATAGCCGCACCCCACTCCTGTATAATGGAGCTCTTCATGCAGGAAAACCTCGCTATTACAAATGAATCCTCCGGGAATATATCCCGCTGCTCCCATGAAAAGGGTCTTCGCAATGAAGGAATTTCTTTCAAGACCTCGATAGTGAAACGAAAAATCCTGAACCCTTGGCGCCCTATAGTGAGGCGCGGCTGCATGCTTGCAATTCCCTCCTTTTTTCCTTGGAATTCTGCTGGTCTGATCTACAATAAGTCTAGAAGCTACGCTGTGCCTCTTCCCCCTCTCATGGGTCCCTAACCATTAGGCCGGGGATTTCTCCTCGCGGTCACAGCATCTGTCGTTCTAGTAGCTTGCTAGCCTACCGTTTGATACCGTGCCAAAGGTATGACGGTGCCCTCCCGTAGAAATGTTTTTTTTCCTAGTTTGATCACCACCTGAAATTCTCCCCCTACCTTGTTGCCAAGATACTAGTCGACCAACTCCTCTGACTAAACCCAAACATAAACATAATCCCCCCACCGTTTGGCTTTATCTTGAATAGCAATGCTAAAAGAGGATTGTAAGAGAAGAGGAAACGAAACGAGCCGATTTTCCTACCCTAATTTTAGTGATCCTATTAATCTGGGTGTGATGGCGGCAGGCTCCCCCCGCTTTGAGCAGTGACTAGTAAGCGAGCGAGTGCTGGAACATGTTTTGAGGGCAAGTTACCGGTAATACCGCTGCTGTATGTGGGGGGCTGATATGGAGCAACCGATTGCCCGCTATCGCCTCTACGCTGTACTGCGCTAGTACTCGAGGGTCACTCGCCACCATTCATCAATGGATTGGTTTTGTGCTGGATCTGAGCCAGTACGTATTTGCGTATAGTCATTGCATCTAAAATAGATAGGAAATCTGGTAGAGCTGTATTCCCTTAGTAGAACCGTTCTAAAGTAGTAGGGTATACCAAAGTACTTTTTATCTGATCGTTGACAGTCACATTAGATCACTCGGGCTGGGGGAATTATCCAAGGCAAAATCCCTAGAGGAAAGCTATGTCTACACGCCTGACGGTACACAGAGGGGCTAGAGAGAATAAAGGCATAAGTATGAGTCGTCTATTCCAGGGGTTTTACGCCTTTCCAGATACTCGCAACTCCAAATGTGAGTTCCTCGTATCCCTTACCAACATTGACTAATCCAGCATCCTTTATCATTCTCGCAAACTCCGATTGTGAAGGAAAACGCTTGATGGACTCAACAAGGTATTGGTAGCTGTCCCTATCTCCCGCTACTAATTGTCCCATGAGGGGAATGATGGAAAATGAATATTGCTGGTAAATCGCATCAAGGGGCGCCGGTGAAACCTTGGAGAATTCAAGGCAAGCAAAGATACCGCCAGGCTTGAGAACACGGTGAGCAGATTTTAAAGCCATGGGAATGGAGGTAACGTTGCGGATGCCGAATGAGATGGTGTAGAGATCTACCGAATTGTCGGGGATGCTCTCAAGAGTCTCGGCATTTTCAACGCGAAAGGATATTCGGTTGGCTAGAGCATTGTATGGTGGCTGAGGTTAGCTTTCATCCATTGGACGGGTTTCACATGCCTGGACTCGTACAATCGTATCCACCCTGAATTGCGCGTTTCTCTCCCTCTCTTAACATGTCTGCGTTGATATCGGCACAGAGGACAGTGGTTTCCCGATCGCTGTTAACCTTCTCGGAATGGTCCAGCATTCTGAAAGCAATATCTCCTGTTCCCCCGGCCACGTCAAGAATACTCATAGGTTGGCCACCTGGCCTACGGCCAGGATTGAGAGAGCGGACAAGATGGTCCTTCCAAAGTCGATGGATTCCGAAAGACATGACATCGTTCATTGTGTCGTATGAGGAAGCGACAGAAGAAAAAACCTCGGCCACTGTCGGTTTAATTTGTCAACTACAAATTTCCATAGAATACATTTCCATTAGGATGTTATACCTTTCGTAGCCTTGAGTGACGCTTTCACGGCCTGAAAACCGAAATGGGTTACTGGGTCGGAGCTCGACTGATCATTCTTCAGTGGAGTCGAATGGAAAGCTGCAATGCGAGGGGCCATAGGACGAAGGTGTTTGCTGGAAGCAGCGAAGAGCAGGCCACGAGAAAGAGGGCGAGCAAGCATTTTTGAAGAGAGTGATCGAGTTGGCTGAGGGGCGAGGGAAGTCGACAGGGAAAATAGGCTTAACTTTAAGCTTCGACTTGCCTGGAATGGCGAATGAAATTCGTTGTCTAAAACTCGAGCAATTGTTGCCCTCTGCATGTTACCCTGAGAGTATTTTTGGGTGTCTTGGTGGATCTTGGCGAGGCTCCCATTGTGGCCACTTGACTAACGCCATCTCCCTTTTCTCCTCCGCGTCCTACCATCATCGTCCACTCACCCTAAAGGTTCTAGAGACCAAACAGCCCAGCCTTCTTCGTCACTTTTCCTGTCATTGGCTGAAAGCATTCCAACTCTTAACAGTGCCCAGCTCTCCTTCTTCTCTTTCTAACAGAAGCCAGCCTTAGCACTGTCACCTCCAGCTTGAGAAGGAAGAGAAAAAAACGGGTCTTCTAACAACGATATCAGCAAACAAACAAGCTTATCTTAAATATGAACGGTGACTCCTATTCTTCCCGTGGCGGTGGTATGCTTGATGATTCCCAACCTTTCGCATTTATTTAGCGCGTTTCCCGCTTTTGAACGTTTGCTAATATTTGGCTTCTCTTGAATTCGCAGACCGGCATGGCTATGGCCGTGATTATCATGTATGTATTTGCCATATCCTTAGTCGTCCAACCCCGGATTGCCCGGAATAGCTAACTTTTAGTTATAGGGGACTGATCATCGTCGGGAAAGGGACAGGGACAGCAGAGGTGATCGGGATCGCGGGGAGAGGGATAGAGAACGTGCGGGACGCCGTGACCGTTCCCGCTCACCACATCGTGGTAGATCCCGTAGGGATGATTACTTCGAGACTGATAGAGCTGATCGCTACAGAGAGCGCGATCGCGATACCGATAGATATGCGGGACGTGACCGTGATTATGAGAGAGAGAGAAGGAGAGGTGGCGGCGGAGACAGACGCGGCGAACGGAATCCGAGATACGATGAACCTCGTGGGGGAAGAAGCGCAGCGGCAGCAGATGCTTATCCCGTTAGGAAACGATCCGCAACTCCCCCAGTCAAGAAGAGAGAGCCGACACCGGATTTGACTGATGTTACTCCCATCAATGAGAGGAAGCGCAGGATGACCATGTGGGATATCAAGCCTCAAGGGTACGAAAACGTCACAGCTGAACAAGCTAAGCTTTCTGGTTAGTTATTCGTTGCTCATGCCATTGGAGCCTAACCTTCAGGACTGACTTGACTTGACAGGAATGTTCCCGCTGCCCGGTGCTCCCAGACAGGCGCCCATGGACCCAACTAGGCTTCACGCATTCATGACTCAACCTAGTAATGTAGCAACAGCATCTACTCTAAAGCCCACCAATTCTCGCCAAGCGAAACGCCTCCTTATGAGCGACATCCCTCCTGGCACTGATGAAGAATCGTTATTGCAATTTTTCAACCAGACCCTTTCATCCCTTAATGTCACAACAGGCGGTCCTGATCCAATAACTTCAGTGCAGCTCTCGGGGAATAAGACCTTGGGCCTTCTTGAATTCAAAAATACCAATGATGCTACAGTTTGTTTGGCACTCTCTGGAGTTGAATTTAATGGGGGTAATATTGAGATCAAGAGACCAAGAGATTATATCGTTCCCATTGTATCTGAAGACCATCGCCACCAAGAACCTGGAGTAATATCAAGTGACGTCCCTGACACGCCTAACAAGATATTGATTTCGGAGATACCCGAATATTTGCAGGATGAACAGGTTATCGAGTTATTGAAGAGTTTCGGGGATCTGAAAGCGTTCGTTCTCGTCAAAGATGTGACTGACGAGACATCTAAGGTAGATAGAAACTAACCGCATTCCCGCTCCCGCCTTTAATCTCAAAAGCAAGAGGAACAAACCCCAATTCCGATTGGCTACTAATTAACCAAACCACTATTTATCAGAAAGTACAGCTATTAACCTTAATATGTTATCTCTTTCGGATTTAGGGAATCGCCTTTTGTGAATACCTTGATCCTGGGACCACAGAAATAGCTGTGGAGGGCCTTAACGCTATGGAAATCGCCGATAATACCCTCCGAGTACGACGTGCTTCCATTGGCATGAAACAGGCAGCCGGTGTCGAGATGGGCGTCAACGCAATGGCTATGATGGCTGGCACAACTAGTGTGGATCTTGAAGCTAGTCGCGTGTTGCAATTGCTTAATATGGTGACTGCTGATGAGTTGCTTGATCCCGAGGAATATGATGGTAAGCTTTATTTAGTTTTTTTTTAACGCTCTGGCCGATAGGTGCTGACAAGAGGAGTAGAAATATGCGAAGATATCCGTGATGAGTGTCAGAAATTTGGATCACTTGTTGACATGAAAGTTCCCCGTCCTAGCGGGGGTAGCAGACAAGCAGCTGGTGTCGGCAAGGTTTGTGACAATATGTTTAGCCTCGGACAGGAAGCGACAAACTGACTGTTCAATATCACTAGATCTTTGTTCGTTTCGAATCTCAGGAATCTGCGTCTAGCGCTCTATGTTCTCTTGCCGGAAGAAAGTTCGCTGATAGAACTGTCGTCTGTACTTACTTCTCAGAGGTGCTTATCTCATCTTTACCCCAGCATATTTTGTGCTGACCACCGCGCCATAGGAAAACTACGAAGTCGGAGCCTTTTAGGATTCCTTTCCTTCGTAATGCTGTTTCTGACCCCATAACTCACCCTAACTCTAAATTGTAGTTCCGTAGCCAACCCGGCGCCATTGTTTCTTTACTGTTGCGTTGTCCCGTTTTTCTTTCATTTGGGTCAGGTCTCTTGATCCTTTCGGCTGTATTTAGGTCGTTCTCTCCAGTCACCCACTTGTTGACTCTGGGAGGATCTTGATTGTTTTATGTCTTTCTCGATTATGTGTAGTTTTATAGTCGCGCTTGCTACTTCAGCGAGCGCAGGGATGATGGTGGCGAGTGCTGACATGGCAAACAAAATGATACACTGGGTTGAGGGGAAATTTTTTTACAAAAAGTATGTATTGGTGTATTAGTAGTTTGGTAGTCTACCGCAAAAACTGGAATAATTGGCCCTCGCGCTAGTATGTTGACATAAGGTTGGGCGCACGGAGAGTCCCTATTTGAAAAGGAAATGAGTGTCCCAACACTGAAAACTGGGGTTCACTTCTCTGAGTCTCAACGTTTTGGTATGAGGGATGGGTTGGTTGGCTTGCCCCGGGAAAGTAATGCCGTAGGATAGGGGACCTGGATAGGGATACTTCCTGTATGATACGAATATTATGAGATTATAACGCTAGCGCTTGATATGACTGCGGTGATTCGAGTGGCGAAGTAGAAAGAGGAAAAACCCAAACAAATGTATGAACCTTGGCGAGACATACCTTAAGTCAACATACTAGCGCGAGGGCCAATTATTCCAGTTTTTGCGGTATCATACTCGAGTAGTACAGTAGGGTTGGAAAAAATGCTTGGACAAATACGGTAAACCGGGTAACAGCCCGCACGTGATCTCCGACGTCCAGAAAATTTCCCACGAGCTTTAATCTCCTTCCTCCCAATCCCATCCCGCCGCTCCTCTCCGCCACCTATCAACCCCTCCACCCATCAAAGGCTTCCCAACTCTCCCACATATTCACTCACATACACCTTCTACGAAGTGCACGGGAGGAATTACATTGACGAAACCGGAAAAAAAGAAAAATAATCGAAACAGTCCAATTCACCAGAAGAGGAGTGATAGTCGAATTGTCAGCAAAGAAAAGATAAAATACAGGAAATCAACCAAGATGTCTTTCTGGGACAACTTTACCGGTAGAAAAACCACCCGCCCATTAGGTACTACAAGTACTACCGCCATCTCCGATCACCCATCAGACAGCGGTGACATAGCTCCGACCACAAGCTTCACGCGACAAAAAAACACCTTCGACCCGACAGACATCTCCTCCGTCAGCTCCTTCCTCGCTCCCGCCGTTGCCGACGCAGCAGCCCTGCATCCACTTGCAGGACTAGACAAAGGCCTCTCATACCTGGACCTGGAAGAAACTGCCTTATCAACCCTCCCGGGCTCACAAACAGCACTCCCGTCCCGCGGCTTCGGCGATGATCTCTGCTACGGCACCGGTACCACGTACCTTCTCGCGCTATCCCTCGGTGGGGCATGGGGCTTTGCCGAAGGTTTGAGCAGATCCCCGCCTAACGCTCCACCACGACTACGTCTAAACGCGGTGCTCAACGCAATGACCCGGCGGGGACCCTTCCTGGGGAATAGCGCTGGCGTACTAGCTCTCGTTTATAATGGGGTGAATTACCTAGTCGGGAGCGCACGTGGTAAACACGACGCGGCGAATAGTATTGTTAGCGGTGTCGTGGCCGGCGCAATTTTCAAGAGCACGAGGGGGGTTAAGCCTGTGCTTGTCAGCAGCGGGATTATCGGCGCTGCGGCTGGGGTTTGGGCGGTTGGGTTGAAGGCTTTGTTGTAGGTGGTTGGTGTTGGGGGGGGGGGAAGGCCAGGTTTGGGTTCAGAAATCTCACCTCATTACACGAACATATCATAGCATAACGTGATGGCACCTTTTTTATTACCGGTAGATTGGGTACGCTGTATATAAAAGTTTGCTTCTTTGACATTTCCTTCCTCTCTACTACTGTCCCCTGAGCCCTTTCTTTCTTTTCCCTCGTTCTCACTTTTACTGTTGGAGCTTTAGATAGTCCTTCCCATCACCTCTTCCCAACCGTATTAAGTACGGTGTTTGCGATAAAAAAATCCTGCACTTCCGCCTTCTGTAGTCTACGGTAGCCAGAGTTGGTCTCGGTGTATTATTATTACTTGGGATTTACTTTTTTCTCTCTTCTTTCCTTTCCCCTGTCTTCTCCACCTTTGTCTTGGTTGAAGGTATTATAATTAATTTACAGTGCGGTCCTGCGCGGAGGGTAGATATATCATGGGCTGTCACTCGTTCCGTGGTGCCCGGGGTTTAGTTTTAGTGGTATGTGGCCACTGTAGTAGATGAGGTCACGATTACTTGAATAGACTAGTATTGAATAGAAAGTCTCGGCGTTCAGGGGATAAAGAGACGTTTGATTGTGAAAAGAACCAACAACCAAACATCACCATCATCACCATCATCACCATCATCACCATCATCACCATCATCACCATCACCATAACCACCATCACCATCGTCATCATCATCCATTATGCCGTCGAAGCCCTACGTCCCAGACCTCCGCCAACAATGCAAGGACCTCGGCCTCTCCCAGACTGGTAGGGAGGATGAGCTAGTGCAACGTCTACGGGAATTCCATGAGAGGAGCTGGGAGGCCGTAGATGATTTGGAATGCGAGGCCATCCTGGTTACCAAGTCAAGGATTGCTGGCGACGAGGAAGACACTAGGGATGAGGCCGGGGAGGCACTCACACGAGTACTTGACTCGGAGAATTTGGGGATCGAGGAAGTCAGGGGAGAAACATATGTCGGTAACCCTCGTGGTCTTGGCCTGCCGGGTGCTCTGGGGGAAATCCGTTTGCTTCAAGAGGGAATGGTTCAGGGCAACACAAGGATCACTGTGCTCGAGGAGCAAGTCGCCAAATTAAATGAATCTGTGACGACGCTCAGAGAAAGCGGCAAGGACTACAAGATGATTCGGAGCAGATTCGTGAGCACCTTTAAACGTGACAAGTTAAACAAAGAGGACCCTGCCGACACCAAGATTATCAGAGGGGGGAATGTGGCGATGCATGGGGGGGATGTTGTGGTGGACGCCCTGCTATTTGACGGCATCGGAGGAAGGCAAGACTTCTATGCATTCGAGGCACTCTACGGAATGCACCCGACAACTGCCAGATTAATTAGTAAGTAATCCTCGCTATCTACCGTGCTCGGGTATGGATGTGGGTGATCGGACAGACAGGGATTAAAAGTCTATGTATCCTCATAGACTTTTAATTCCTGTCTGTCCGATCGCCTACATCCATGCCCGAGTATTTCGTTAATCCGTTGTTTTCGGGCACAGTATCCCGAAGGGTCACGAGATTCTCGAGTTGCGAGAGTCGCGGTGCTCTTGGATTTTCCCATGCTCGACCCTGCTTTTAAATTTTCTTTGATACTTTTTCTTGTTTGCTCTTGGTATTGGAGTTTCTCTTTGGGCTAAGCCTTGACTTAAGTGCAAGCATGTACCCGTTTTTATGCTATGGCTCTCGCAACTCGAGAATCTCGCAATCCTTCGGGAGACTGTACCCCAAAGAGGAACTTCAATGCCGAGAGCAAAGAAAAGTATCGCAGAAGATTTGAAAGCATGGTTGACCAAGTATAAATTTGGGAAAATCCATGCCAAGAGGCCAAGGAGGCCACTCTCGCGACTCGAGGATCTCGCGATCTTTCATGATACTGTACTAATGGCATGGGACAAATGTTTTGTCAGGATACATAGACTTTCAGTCCCTGCCTGTCCGATCACCCATGTCCATGCTCGAGTATTTCGTTAATAACTGTTTTCGTTAATACCTGTTTTCGGGCTTCTCAAGTATTGGGGTTGACTTTTTTTTATAGCTCACCGGGAGACGATCGACGCTCTCAACACCCTCCAAAAATAAGGTTCCCGCGGAGGAATATTGCCAGAGATTCCACAAATTTGTCAAGGTCTTTGTGGAGTCTGGCTACCCCTCTGATTACCTAACTGGGGGGGGAAACGAAACTAGGGAGGCTTACTGGGAGCTCATGAGGTCTAAGAAATATAGGGATCCTGTCAAGGTAATGTTGTCAGAAAGAGTGCTCTAAAGTACAAGGGAGGTGATACTAATGCCTTAGTAGATCGAGGCAGAGTAAGGGGGAAGGGGGGGGGGGGGATTAAGTGGTGGATTCGTTCGAGAGTCGGGGGGGGGGGAAGGGGAGCAGGAGACTTACCGGCGGGAATGGGGCTGGGTTCTGCCTTTTTTTCTTATTATTATTAGAGTGATGGTATCCAGCATGAAATCGAAGTTGGAAGTTAGAAGTTGGAACCCTTGGCGAAAATTTGAGAAGGAAGAAACTCCTTCACGGCATGGCCGCCAAGGCTTCGAACTTCTGACTTCCAACTTCGATTTATGCACGGGGGCCGTCACTCTACGAGTAATAGGGATTTCGGAGATTCTGGGAGAGTTAGTTGTGATGTTTGCTCGTTGCAACGTGGGTTAGGGTAGGCTGCCATTTGTTTCACTCACCAAAAAAATTCGGCATCTCCTACCGTAAAAACAATTGGACGGTGTGCCATGTCGTTGGACTTTCCTCTCCAGGTAAGATCAAGAAATTTTAAATTTTTTTTTCCTGTCCCGGAGGGGGGAAAGGGGCCGTGTTTTTGCGATGGGGTTCGCATAAAAGATCAGTGGGCTAAAAGTGGGGAAATAGGGTTGCCTCCCGATCGATGCTTTCCTTTTATCGCCAGGAGGAGGGAGCATTCGAGGCGTTTGTTGGTGGGTACAGAAGGCCTAATCTGGGTGGGCTAATGATCGGTGAGGGGTGATGCTTGAGCTAAGGAGGAGCGGTACCTTACTTAGCTCTGTGGGAGAAGTATGATACTGTACTTGTATGGCAGAGTAAAGTTATCCTCTACCGTAAAGACTTGAATAATTGGACGGTGTGCCGTACTATGTCGTTGGACTTCCCTCTCCCAGTATGGTCAAGAATTTTTTAATTTTTTTTGTCCCGGAGGGGGGAAAGGGGCCGTCTTTTTGCTGTGTTTTTTGCCTTTCCAGAGAAGGGAATTCTGGACTTCATAGCACTCCATCCAATTATTCAAGTTTTTACGGTACTCGAGTACGAGTGCAATCGCACCTTGCTCTCCAGGATGACGAAATTTCATAGATTTCACCCAGGGAACGGTAACTAGCAGTCTGAGTAACAAAGATAAATAAGGAACCTCCGGAAGTTGTGGTAGTCATTAAAGGAAATTGAATGAGCAAAAGGTAAACCGACGGTAGTCTACTATATATACAGACAAGACCCTCCTCTCTCTATCATCTTTCCTATCCTTTAATATAGTCCCTCCCTAAATGTACCCTGTCCTTCTATCTTTCTCTTCTTTTTTTTACAGCCTACAAGTACAGTATATTACTAGCCCTGCGTTGTTCCCCCTTCTAGTATATCTTTTTTGGTAGTTATGGGGGGATCTGGCAACAGACAAATTTTCTGTAAGGACCAGGGGAGCATTTCCCGGAACATGATACAAATCCGAGACCCGCCCTCTTCCAGTTTAAGGAGTGAAACTGTACTCGAGTACAGTATGACCACCCAGAGCCGTCCGAAGCTATGAGAGGTTTTGTCTGGCTCAGCGAGGCACCTGCTCAGTGCCATCCGGGATAGTGGGGTGCGACTATGGGAGAACTGAATGTTAGATGCTGCTCGAACGCGACGATTTTGAGCCGAATGTGAGAGACTCATGGCAAAGGCCCACTTTATGTCGACCCCAACATCGCAGACACTGACGGGAAACCGCCACTCTAACGAGCACCCGTGCTCGTACAACACAAGGGAGTGCTTTGGCGGCGACCAACAGGTGGACACCCACAGTGCAGGGGGCGCATCCGGAAATCTCCTGCCCTGCAGTGGTATGGTGAGGGAACTACAAGTTAATACATTGGCAAATATCAATTAACTGTCCTCTCCATGGAAGTTAACTGTAATTAACCTATTGAGGACATTCATCTTTTTAATTATATAGTGGTTAAGATGAATCCAGAAACTGGGTATCAGTCTACCATACAAGAATTCGCCCAATCTGCCCAACGATAAATTAGGCATAAAGTTATGCCCCTCCCCCCTACCGAAACCACCCGGATCGATGCAGAAGCCAAGTCACCTTAATTCAGAAGAGAAAAAGATGGGAGAAAAAGGTTGAGGAGTATATCACTTGACCAACCAGCCAGCCAGCTAGCCACACACCTCTTACTCTTCCGCTTCAAACCCTCTTTTTAACCTTACCCCCGTCCCCAGACTCAACCCCCTTCACAATCTCCTTGGCAAACCAATACGTGCACCAACCCGGAAACACGATCCAAAGAGAATTGGGCAAGACATAAAACAGAACAAAAGTCTTCAAATCGTTACTATCCCTCCCCTCTCACATTAGCCCTCTCCCCCATCCCATCCCACCCGTCTCGTTCCATCCTTCACATCCGGGAGTCAACTTACTGCGCAACATGCCTCCCCCCCGAACACACCTCAACAAGAAAATACAACACCGTCTTCGCCAACGTCATGACCACCGCCATAAACCCCACTACCAGCATCCCACCCCTGCCGGTCTTGCCGGAAACGGAATAGTACTTGGCAAGGTAGATGAAACCAAGAGCGGCCTCGACAAGGTTCATCAAACTCTGGGCAGGCGGGAAACCATCCTTCTCAGCGAACGCGTTAGCGCCGTAGACGTGGTCTACCGTGGCGTAGAAGTTGTGACCCTGCCAGAAGTGGGAAAGGGAGTTCGGGGAGAAGGTGAGTGGGCGGAGGAGGATATATGCTGCGTCCTGGGGGCCCGGTGTGGGGAGTTAGTAGTGAAGTGGAGTAGGGACGGGAAGGGGGAAGGAGGAAGGGGGGGGAGGGGGGGTTACATAAATCACCACCAGGCTCGAGAAAAGGATCCAGATGGGGACGGTCTTGGGGGTGTTGTGGGTTGTGGGCATGGTGAAAGTTTGTGAAGGTGAGGTGGTGGAGGTGGTGGAGATGGTGGATTTACTCGGGAGTCGGGGGGCTATGGGAAGGAAAGGAAAGGGGAGAGGAGGGATTTGTACTGTAACCTCCCTTCCTCGTCACGCAACACATGCCGACGGTACTTGCGGTTGCAGGAAATGCGGAGACACGGCTTGGCACATTTCAGTAGGTGGCGGCACCCAAGTTAGCACCAAGCCAAAGCCCACATTTCCGGAAACTTTTGCAATGCGCAAGTACCAGTAGATTGGGCGACCCTCCCATGATACTCTATTGGGCTAATTACAGTACTGGCACAGAATAGTAATTTTCCGTACCGATATACCCGGGAGTGGACGTTAGTATGGGAGGGAGAGGGATTCGAGATGCCAAAGCTTTTTACCTTTCTTAGCACCATACCTACCAAATTAAATCATTTCTTCCCTCTGACGGACATGAACACGGGGACCTCAAACCCCTGTCCCTCCCATCACTAGCGTCCACGCCCGAGTACGAGTACCGTAGACTGCCAGTACTTGTAGAGTAGATATTCCACCACACTGCCTGGTAATTTAGCTCATCTGTTAATTGAGCCCGCTTCGAAACCTCACTGCCGCTCACGGGTAAATTGGACAAGTCCTATGATCAACCGTTGTTGGACAGGCTGATCTGTGGGACAGCAGGGCGGGAGATTTCCGGGGCAGGGATGGGTCCCCTGCACTGTGGGTGTCCACCTGTTGGTCTCCGCCAAGCACTCCCTTGTGTTGCACGAGCACCGGTGCTCGTAGAGTGGCGGTTTCCCGTCAGTGTCTGCGATGTTGGGGTCGACATAAAGTGGGCCTTTGCCATGAGAGTCTCTCAGTAAACTGGAAGAAGGCGGGTCTCGGATTTGTACAGTATAATGTTCCGGGAAATGCCCCCCCGGTCCTTACTGGAAATTTGTCGCCAGATCCCCCCATAACTACCAAAAAAGATATACCAGAAGGGGGAACAATGCAGGGCTAGAAATATACCGTAGGCTGTAAAAAGAAGAAGAGAAATACAGAAGGACGATGTAGGGAGGGACTATATTAAAGGATAGGAAAGATGGTAGAGAGAAGAGGGTCTTGTCTGTATATATAGTAGACTACCGTCGGTTACCTTTTGTTCATTCGATTCCTTTAATGACTACCACAACTCCCGGAGGTTCCTTATTTATCTTTGTTATCCAGATTACTAGCTACCGTTCCCCGGGTGAAATCTGTGAAATTTCGTCATTCGGGAGAGCGAGGTGCGACTGCACTCGCAGAGGATACCGTATAGTCTAATCTGGCAAAAGTCGGACTGACGCTTGTGAGGATTTTTTTGAACCTGACCAACCACAGCGGCCTATATGTTTAAACTGTGGCGAATTCGCCTTCTTCAAGCTCTCCTGTTGGTTCGGTAGCCTTAGTTTCGCTTTAGCTCCAATCCGACTTTTGCCAGAATACGGTACTCTTCCATAACTTACCCCTCCCACAGAGCTTAGTAAGGCACGCTCCTGCTTAGCTCAAGATCATCCCTCACCTATCATTAGCCCACCCAGATTAGGCCTTCTGTACAAGTTACCGGTAAGAAGAACCTGAACACAGGGATTAAAATTTTGTATGGCCGATTGTCTGTGCGCCAGAATTTTGTAAGGGGACTTAGACCCGCACAGACAGCCCTCCATACAAATTTTTAATCCCTGTGTTCAGGTTCTTCTTGCCGGTAACTTGTACCCACCAAAAACGCCTCGAATGCCCCCTCTTGCCGGTAAGGAAAGGATAGCATCAATCGGGAGCCAACCCTATTTCCGCACTTTTCTCCCGCTGATCTTTTATGCAAGCCCCATACGAGTACTCCCCCGATCGTGCGGTCTGCACCCATCCTAAACCTCTGCTGCTTGTTTGTTTTTGGAGTTCGTTGGATCGGGGTGGGTTTGTTGAAATTGCGGTTTATGAGGTTTAGGGTGGATGCTGATTTACGATTAGGCCAGTACTTGTACAGTGAGGTTCCTCATTCCCTAACTGCTTGTACACTGCTTCCCTAAGCTCGCTTTACAGGGGGCTGGCAGGGGGGGAGGTAAGGGCCCCTAACACCACCCCCATTGTCCTCAATTGGTACTGTGGTTCGATTGCTAATACCATTTATGGCACAAGATCTGTATTCGTCACCTAGGATACTGTTCGTAAGCCAGGAGCATACCGTGTGCCCTTTGGGAGAGAGTCTTCTGTGGGCTGCTGTGCGGAACCTTGCCTGAGTGAGGGACCAAATTTATGGCACCTTCTTTACCCCCAGATATAATACGTATATTACGGTTACAGGGCTCCCTCGCCAATTGATGTAAAGTACAGGCTCGATCACAGCAGCTATCACAGCAGAGGTCCTTCGTCGGATTCTGGGGGGGTTGAAAGTGTTGAACCAGACACTTGAAAATTGGACTTGCTCTTGAGTTAAGGTCTTAGGTTCAATCACGGACTACTAGTCGCTTATTCCTCAAGAATTCAAATCAGGTTGGTGATTCGGGCGTGGTCTCCCTTACGGACCCCATCTTTCACACTCGAGTACGCGAGTATGCGCATTCTGCTGCAAACAGGGAACAGAAGATCGCCGCTCGAAGCCTGGCAGTGCAGGGTTTCAAAGTCTGATGATGGCTCTTTTCCAATTTCCAATCACAGGGGGAAAATCACGGTACGATCGGACAATCGTACGGCACTAAATTTAGTGATTTTCTGGACGATTCACTGGGGTTGGAGTGTGGACTTGATATCCTAGACATGTATTTGGCATGCATTCTTACGCAAGTGGAACTCAATAAAGGGCTCATAGTCTACGACAAGCACGAGGCTTCAAGTTTTATTGTTGTTTTGATAATTATAGTCTATATTCCATATGGTAGATCTGTTCGGGATATAACCATGCTCCATTGGAGGCATTCAGCCCCCGGGGTAAAGCATCTTTCGAGTGCCAAGTTTTGAGAAGATCGCTGTGCTATGTAATTAGGAGGAAAGGTGTCGCATGCATGAACGTTTTCCAAGCCCGGGGTTGGATGCCTCCAATTCTTGTGTCATATTTGAGTAAGCGGTTTTCTTCACCTGTGTAATATTTCGTTTTCGGGATGGAACGAGTACCGATATGCTGTTTATTTTGGCCTGATTGGAATATTTGTCTATGAGAGCGGAGATTTCCTCTGTTTTTTGATCTTTGGCGGAAATTTGATGTTGGCTTCATCGCACGTCTACGAGGGTTGAAAGACGCATTTGCTATAGTACCCCTGGTCTTCTCCTGAATGGTTCTCATTCGCCATTTTCCCGGGCAACCTGAGCCAAGACCTTTCCTTTCGGGTAGCATCCCTGCGGCGATCGCGAATTCTTGGCTTCACCACACACTTACGTCACTTGGTTAGTTCCTCTTTGCTTCCTCACACTATTGCTCGAAATACCTGTCATTGCGCTCGGTCATCCTACGCCCTGTCGGCTTGCTAGTACTCGAGTAGTACCGTGTTCCCTCAACGGAGGGGAACTGGTGCTATCCGCGGCGACAGGTCCAGTACCAAGGTTTGGCCTGGAAACACGAGTACAATACTTAAAAATTTGTGACTTCGACGGCATTGATACGGTCTCTTAGGCAGGGGTGGACACTCCAGCGGCTGGGCATCCAATAAGCTCGGTGGCCTCTCATTCCATACAAGTCGCCATCAGCATGTTAAATATCATACATTCAAGCTTCACCACCGGAAAGCTGGTGCGTCCGCATTGAAATACCGTTGGACTGCAGCCAGCAGATGCCCTCCCGAAGTGGGAACCCATTTCCGCCTGTGAAATGTGCCTCCCCAGGACACGGACCCCCAATTGCGCAATACCCCCCTCAGGCCACGTAACCTCCGTCAAAGAGAAACTCCTCTTCCCGAAGACGCCCACCGAGTGGCTGTAACCCCCTTGATACACACTAAGGTGTTTGGCTCCCATATTTGCCTCATGCACTGCACCAGAGATCTGGGAATTGTATTCAACAAACCGATTTCCCGTGCGGTGCGCGGTTAGGCCAGAGGAAAGCCTCTTTCACGAGGCCGAGATGAGGTAGGGGACATTGAGAGCAGAGGCGGGGGTCTCAGGAAGCCAGGAGCTAGGTGCATCCTGTCTGATAACGTTGCCGGCTTTAGGGTGGAGGAGCTCTAGTTTACCCCGCCCATGTGTGATTTGAGGGGCACCGGTATGGCAAGATCACCACAGAGAATGGGAAGGATAGACTGAACTCTAGCGTTACAGTGCCCAGTAATGCTTAGAAGTTTGTACCCGCAAGCCTGCTTTCTCAATCGCATGATTCAGACGATCGATTTGGAAATATTGAGCTCACATGCCCGTAGCTCTCTCGGAAATAGCTTACCCGGCTGATGGAGGATTCTGCCATTATATAGAGGTGTCAAACCCACAATACTCCTCATTGCAAACAGCATCATCACCACCATCTCTCCCGTTATCAAAGCAAACCTTCCTATCTCTCAAACTTCCCACATACAAACCAACAAATATGTCTTTCTACGCATCATCTGAGAACATCAAAATAACCCAGGAGGGTGGGAGGACCTGGCTAGTCGGCCGGGCTAGAAGGGCTAACGGTTCCTGGCAAGATATCAAACTTGACCTTGACAACATCATTGGGAATAGTGATGGTGAGCCCCTTGGCCCCTAAGATACTTTTATTTCCTCTCTCCTAGTGAGGCTAACAGTAAACTCATTCTTAAGGACACTTGAGATGGGGTGGCCAGAACTTCACTCAGTCGGCTTCGAACGTCAGATTCGAGTTCGAGGGCGGCAGCAGCGTTCCCGTATTGAGGGCAAAGCTCAGAAACGCTCAGGGGGGCGAGCAGGAGTCTAACCTCAACTTGGGAGAGAGGCTTACGAACGTGAATGGGGACTTGGTTTTTAACTAACTAACTCGTGGGTTATTTGTTTGGAATGGGGCTTTCTTGTACGCTTGAACACTTGGGATGAAGCTTGAGGTATTTTTATCAAGTCAAGGAATTGAGAGACAATTGAGAAATCCCCCAAAGGGAGTGAATGTGCTATTACGTAGACTGTAATTTCCTTGATACTTTTGGGCACTAGCGTACTGTACTGCAGCCCCCCATCAGGTATAGTACGTGATCCCCATGCCCGTCAGCGAAACCACCGACCAATCGCGGGAACTGGGATCCTGCGGCACGCTGCATCGGCATCGCGCAGCCACCAGTCAGAACTTCGGAGACCACCCAATAATGCCCGAAAGTTCGAAACCCCCATGATACCCGCTTGCAATCCCAACGCAAAAAACCGAAGAAGGCTGCTACAGTGCCTTTTGCGCCGGCAACGTGATAATCCACATCCTCAACCCAAACACCCTCCGCAGCAGGATTAAATCCTCATTCCGGCGACCGTTTTAACCCTAACCCTGGTATCGTCGATTGGGGCCCCCGGGTCCGTATATAAAGTTAGCAGTATTGCTTTCATGCCTCACCTGCCCTTGCCTAGTAGTGCAGCCTCCTCCGGAAAGGTTTCCCCGTTTCACGAGCCTGTCCCGGCAAAATCCAGGGACCCGCATCTGCAGTGATTGGACACCGGTATCGTGACTGGGTGGGCTGAAAATTTTCCCATTCCTGGGGATTTAGACGCTGTTAGGTGCTGTGCTGAGGGGTTTGGTGGATGTCACGAGGGGGTTGTCATTGGAGAGGAATTGACAGGGCACAGTAAAGTTATTGTATGATAGCGGGAAGCAACAGGGGTCACGGGGTGTCACTCGAGATTTAGCTTTAGCTGTTGGAAGGTTGTTTTTTTTTTCTCGAAAGGGGTGTGAATTTTCCCTAGATAGCCTGATGTACTCGAGTATGGTCTGATAAGCAAGCCTACTTGGTGGGTTTGTTTCATTTTATTTTTTTAAAAAGGTATCCCAAGCTTGGCTTCATGGCTTGCCTTAGTGCGAGCAAAATGTCACCAAGAGACATGGTGTTCATGTTGATATTGCGGGGAGCCCCGTTGGGGTATGATAATTATGTATGTTTTTCTTGCCCCCCTTGCGACGCACAAACGGTCACTCGGATAATGCCGGAGTTCACTCTATCGGGCATTAATTTCCAGTTCTCAGGAAATACAAAAGAAAATTCTCAGGAATTTTTCTCTCCTTAACAGCCACTGTCCCTCCTGGGGTATCACATCTTCGCTCCTCGCTGACCACCGATGTATCATAACAGCCGTTTATTTTATTTTTATTTTTTTCCCTTAGAGGGCATCGTTTTTGAGAATCTTTTTTCCCTTTCCACAAACAAAAAAAAACCTTGTTATCTGAGAGCGGATAACTAGCTATCATACTCTCTTTGTGAGAAGAAAAAGAGCATCAGAGAATATCCTGGCTTCTTAGCGCAAAGGAAAATATTTTTTTCATTTTCACACCAAACTAACTTAGGTCGGAAGGGTGTTTTACCCCCGTCATGTATCATCACTCGCGCTTTTCGTCCGGTCTGTGGGGGAGGGGGGGAGGGTTGTGAGCTTTGGTATGGAGTTAGGGTTGCCATGTATTAAAGTTGTGGCACTTGGAATTTCTTCTGGAAAAAAAAAAAAAGAGATCTGAAGTTATAGAGAAGGCGCGAGGAGACAATTTCCCGGGTTGTGGTGAATTATGTTATTATACAAGGGTTGTACTAGTCGGTGGTTCCCTGCCCGTCCCCTCCATTCCTGCTGCATGAACTATGACTTGTTCGTATGATGTGATAGCATGGCATTGCGCTCACTTGCCCTATCTATGCACGCAGAGAGCCTGGAACCTAAGGTGCCTCATACATTGCCGGTGGACACACAAACATGGAAAGGCAGCGCTTGCCAATCTGTAACGCTCTAGGCCTCGTAAGGGAATTTTAATTTTGCCTACTTGGTGGTATTTCCCCCAGCGTACAGTATAGTAGGCAAGCAACGGACCGAACGACACTTCATGATCCAGCTCGCAATAAATAGCTAGTCGAGCAAAGCAAGTAAATCCTCATGATGGTGGGGGAAAACGGGAGGAAAATGGAAGAAAAATAAAGAAATAGAGGATTTTGTTTAACGTACATGCCCCATAGCACTTCGGGTTGAGCGGGATTAGACCAGACTCGGTCCCTCTCGGTGATAGGCTGACATACAGGAGAATACCTTATCTAGACAGCCAGCCCATGAGAAGTGAGACGGAGGTAGGGGGTATATAAAATAAGGAAAGTAAAAAACTGAAACTCTACAGAAGCAAACAGATATTATGTTTCAGGTAACTGGTCCCAGCTTGCGACAGAGGCATGCGAGTGATGAGAGTACCACTCCCAATCATCGCTGGAGTTCATGTCCTCGTCCTCTCCAGTGTTGGCGCCGCCATCTGTGACTGGACTTGCAGCAGCGCTAGCACTAGTGGTGTGACGGGTACCATCTCGGTCCCGGCTTGCGTGCTCATCAGTGTATTCGCGTGGCCAGAGGCCACAGGACCAGCAAAAGTCATCGGGGGAGGCGGGGTGGATGTTGTCAAGGGCCCCTAGAATTCGCTTTTAGCAGATGTGACAGAAGGAGGGGTGGGGGAAGTGGGCGGGATTACTGTTATGGACCAAGCACTGATACTGTCTCAGCTCAATGGACTCCTCGTAGGAGTCTTCGTCCATCTCGTCGACGCTCTCGGAATCCATTTCGCTCCAGTTAATAGTCTCGGGTGTCTTGTCGGCGCTGTTAGAAGACTCCGCATTACCATTCGGGAGCTTTGCGTCTGTTTCAGCTTCAGGACAAGTGCACCGGAGGCGGCATTCCCAGCACCACCACTGCTCGCACTCCTCGCAGGGGGGCAAGAGTGGTTTCCAGGTTTCCGCGCGCTGCGCGACCAGGTTATATATTGCCTGCGGGCCAACTTCCCTGAACCTGTCACGAACCATGACCCTAGCAGATTCTGAGCTAATAGGGTAACCCTTCCCTCCCGCGATTGAGACTGTTGCCTCCGGAGTCGGAGTTACGGTTAAAGCTTCGGTGACCTCTTGGTAGAGTGTGCGTAGAGAAATTGCCTCTTTGACGGCGGGCAGATTGAGAACTTTCTCGTAGTCTTCCTCGCTATACTTTTCACCACATTCCTGTAATCTTGTCAATACTGACAATTCGTTTGGAAGGATTTGTGGTATCTCGAACAACCTTGCATATACTGTTGAAGCAGTTTGTGCATTGGCGAATTGTCCATCGCTTGCTGTATCCGTCCTCGCTCGGATATTCGCTTGCTATACACGCGGTACACATCCATTTCTGGCAAAGCCCGCAAACATCCTGTACGGATCCGGTTATACCATAATCTTTACCTAAAGGATAATTCGTTGCCGGGGGCATCGTCCGGTTGCACTTGACACAACCCGGGAACGAGGAGACCTGGTCAAAGCAGCTGAATCATCGTCAGCTCAGAGTTTCATTGCGGGTTCGCGGGCCTCCTACTCCTTGCAACAGGGATCTTCACCGGGCGATGGCGGTTCCATGATTTTATCACGGCACTGAGGACAAAAGCCCCTAACAACATTCTATCAGTAAGTGTCGGGTTGGGTAGATATATGGAAGTTGGTGCCACCTCCGACAACTAGCACATCTCCTCCGTCCATTTTCCTTCCCCTCACAACTAATGCAACGCACAATGTTGTCGGCCTCGCCACAATTCGCGCAGACATCACCCCCACGCAGCCCCACTTTTTTCTCTTCACACTCCAGACATGGGCCTATGTCGCATTCAAGAGACCGGGCAATTAAGAGTGTGCGAAAATGAGAGAGCGACAATTGTAACGACTTCCTGGTGTGGCTCAAGCTCATAGCCCGATGCTCGTACGGCTCATTGTACACCACGCTGCCAAAACACTACATCTCATTAGCAATCCATGGCCTGACAAAGATTCCCGGATGACATTCAACGCACGGAGAGCTTCTTGAGGTTGGGTGGAAAATGGCTTTGCTGTGCAGGCTCTGGGAAATCCAACAACTTGATAAAATCGGGCATCTCCAACTCCGTACAGCCCCTAACACTCAACTCCCGTAAGCAAGACCACAACCTGTTGGTAATCTCAAAAAAGATGTCCCTCTTAATCGGCAACCCGTCAAAAACGAGTTTGGTAATTTGAATGGTAGGCACCAGATTCTGAATAAAGAGGGTTCGGAGAAAAATGGTGAGAAGTTCGTAGTCTTCGGGCCGGTTGTATGGGGCTCTGTAGGCTGAGAGAAGCTTGTGCCGCCAGAGGTCTAATCGTTCAGTAGGCCCGTCCCATCTCATAACTCTCGGGTTGAGAGCTAGCTCAGGTGGACACGGGCATAGGTCTGTTTCGCGCCAGTAGCCAGAATGGGAGAACAGGAAAGAGCGGAGTGGATGGCAGGTGCTCGCTAGAACCACCACTTCATGGACAGCGAGATAACCAAGGACCGAGCTAGCGATAGGTTCATGGCATAGGAGAGCAGTTTCGATGGGACTGTACGCTCGCTTGGACTCCATGATGGCCCTTCTCCTCCGGAGGAAAATAGAATTTGTTGATAGTTTCTCTCACCTTGCTGTTATTGTTGTTATTGTCGGAGGGGGGGGGGGGGGGGTGAGAGGAAATGCGCGTTTTGGTTGCAAAATATCGGGTGGATAGAGAGCTATGGAGGGGTGGTGGTGACTTCCTCGATAGGCTTATCCCTGCCGAGAGAGAGGCTCTTCGAGTGATACAAGGGCAACGAGGTTGCAGGGGTGGTGACTCACCTTAGGGCCAATTGCAACCCCGTGTTGGAAGAGCCCATCGTATTTGAGCGCGGACGTTTGTTTATTAGAGGCTTAAAATGAGAGGAAAGGCTGGTCATAGACCACGAGATTCCTCAGTAAATATCGGAGGAAAAGGGAGGTTCCTTAGTAAAAGCGCACGCGTCTGTAGATGCCTTTTTCCCATCATCATAATATTATTGTTTTGTCGAGACTGTCCTTATTCTGCTACCGCGTGATCTTCCCAGCAGCCGGTTACCCCACCTTTGGGATGTTGCCTTCTGTCACTCTTGTCACGAATTATTTACCGAACGAGTCATAGAGTTTGGTTCACTTACCGGTATTTGTGTTATGGACAAAGCGCGATTTCCAGTAGGTGAGTGGGAGATAGATAGTGTCATGCTATCCTTGGGCCTAGGACCCTACCATCCAGGGCAGTTTGCTTGGTCGGGATATCATAGAGTTAATAGTATAATAGCTCCGGTGTACTTGTACCGGCAGGATACTTAGTAGGCCCGTGAAAGCACACTAATCCCTATACCAACACCGACTCGGAAGTTGGACATCGCTAGGATGAGAGCCGATGACCCCGGGGGCAGCTAAAAACAATAACATTAACGGCGTTCAACATAAGATACTGGTATTGTACAGTGCTAGCACAGTATGTAAGGGTCCGAAGCAGTAATTCAGCCACCATTGTCATCGGCGGCGCCAGGGGGTTTTCTGTGCTACCTATCGGAGTACGATTACTAGGACCCTTCGAAAGGAATTTTAGGAACCTTAGCCTCTGTCATCGGGGGTTTGTCAATGTTAGGCTGAAAAGGATGGCGGGGGGGATTATGAGTTAACTTATGGCTGAGAGGGGAGAAAATAAGCTCGCACACAGCTGTCAACTCCGCTCTCTCCAAGTCATCCCGGCTCTACTGTACTATACACAGTAATATCGGTAAGGGAGACATCCACACTAAGTAAGCACTGGCAGACTTTGGTGCGACTTCAGAAGCTCCACGCTAGGCTCTCAAGCGCTGATCCTTCCCGAGTGACTCTATGTGATTAGAACACCTGTTGTTGTGGTTGAAAAAACGGGTACTATACGTCTGTGCGGAACTCGAATCAGTAAGTGATCGGTGAGTTAATCTTTGAGAAATCAAGTGGCCCTGTAAACGGTCTTGTTGGCGAGGCTAGTGAAGGTGAGGTAGGCCAACCGGATGCCCAGCACGAGGATACGGGTCTTGCGCTGAATGGAAACCTGAATTCTACATGATGGAGGGTCAACTTGGAATATCCGAAGATATCTGATATCCCTCTTGATTTCTCAATCAATCATGGGGTACGAGTAGATATGGTGTCGATCCTTGATATATCACATCCTCATTAATCTTGAAACAAGGTTTTCGGCTTGGCACTTTCTACTAATCTAATCTTAACATGGCTTGTGCTTCGCAATAGTATACTTTCAACATCTCACCCAAGAACCCATCGTCACCGCGCAGGAAAGCAGGCAGCCGCGAACCGCATTCCCGCGAAACAACACATCCACAAACCCAAAGGTCTAAACGAAGAGAGCTGCCTATCAATTCAGTCACAGATGGCTGGCTCAAACCCCCAGGGCAAGAGTGATGCGGAGCTTCCTCGCACCCGGAACCATGAATCCTATAATGTCGCAAACCCTTTCATTAATTTTGATGAGATACTTGTTAACACTCCTGACCAGCTCCTCTATGAAGATCCTGGTGACGCCGGGAAGGAGTTGAAGGGGGGGAAGACTAAGAGAAGGGCTTTTAAGAGGGCTATTCTGGGGGTTATTGCCAAGATTCGAAAGGATAAGGGCAAGGGAAAAGCGAGAGGTGATTAAATGGATCATTGATCAGTTCTCGCTTTTGGAAACTACGGATGATAAGTTTAGGGGTTAGGATCTTAAATTCGGATGGATTTAGTTGATAAGAAAAGTTTTACTGGTGATGGGAGAAAGCGGTGTTGGGAAGTGAGATGGTAAACAGGAAAATTCTGGAATTGTACAGCGTATCGTACTGGAATAAATTGGATTTTGCAATTGCTTCAGCTCTCACTATATTTCGTAAAGTTATCATATATCTGGTGCTTTGCCGTCGTGAGAAGGGAAGGGCAAGGGTGGTATTAAGGGGTGGTATTAAGTGCCCAGTGCTCAATTTTACGCTGGCCCGTCGAAAAATGGAATCGATTGTTTGATAACCGAAAATTGGAGGAACGCAACAAGATTACGTGGTTAATGTTTAATCTGATAACGTCAAGCTCATCAACCGCCTAACAACACCTCCTCTCAGCTGCCCCGGCCCACCGTGGTATAGCCCGACGCCTTATAGGAGTGTTTGGCGTTTGTTTCCCCTTAGGTCTGGTATAGCTTGCGAACTACCGATGGGCTCGTGGATAAGCTTGTGGAGACTCCGTGGCATTTACAGGTCAGTTAGTTTCTCAGCTTCCATGACCTTTTGTGTTCTAGTGGTCAATTGTTCGCCAGCAGAGCCTGCGATCGCGGTTTGCTTCATTGCCGACTACACTCAAATTATTCCGCTTGCTAAGAGAGCGAAGGCCGCAGCGGTAGTTCGCATCGGGATAACCGGTCTTCGGTCTGTGTTTTGTTCGGTGAATTCTTGAGCGGGGTTTACCGAAACATTTTGAACTTGTTTATTGCTGAGTCAAACTCAAAACCTTCCCCCCCGCATCTTTGATCCTAAGACATGGAAGGCAAATCGCGGGGGGGAGCACCCGGCGTAGCCGGATACGGAGCACGCTTCAAGTCATCCGGGGCTGTCAGGAGTCAGCAGGAAACGGGGGCTCTGAGAAAGCTTGATAATCTGGAACAATTTTTCAAGTGAAGCGGGATCTTGCCGAACACACCACCGTTGCACTCCATACCGGTACTGTATTTGGTTTTTGGGGATTATCAGACATCGGAAAAACTCACGACACCTCAGACCTTTTTTGGGTGATGTGGAACGCTCCTAGACTTGTCATTAACCAAGGCAGCAGACAAAACCCGAAAATTCGATCAGTGCATACGCAAATCTAAACTTCGAGATTCCTGCCCGGTTAATTCGTCCACGGCTTGATCAGTTTTCGGAATGATATAAGAATTCAAATCATAAAACACCACCCATGCCGTCCCCCGCCATCCCCCGCCATCCCTGGTCATCCCTTAGCATCGCCTGCAGTCCCGCTCCTACCCCCAAATGGGGCTTTTCATGCTGTAGGGCCCGCCGCTAGTACTCGAGTACCCAAGACCGACGCCCTGGGATTTCACTGCCCTAGATACACCGCTCTTGGTGGGCCAGTCTCGTCCGGGGCCTTTGGAGGTCCCGGAACTGGCCTCGCAGCCCCCTCGGACCATTGGGAACACTGATTACGGTCGGCAAAGTGTGTCAAGTACCACGAGCTCGTCTTTAGAAACAGCACTTGATGGAGTGGCCCTACTGTGGGGAAGAATATCTGCGCATTAGCCTCACAGTCGCTGAGTCACTGTTTGAGTTTGGCTCCTATCCAGGATCATTCTTCCAAGAGCTCTGGCGAAGCCACGATACCGTGAGGCTGAAATGATTGAACAATGTGCTATGTTGCTAGACTTGCATCCTCTGGTAAGGTCCGGTGAATTTTTGCTTTTGTATGTTTTTTAGAGGGGCCAAAGCAACCCTTTTTTTTGCAGTGTTTTTCGCCCCTTTTCCAAAGTAGGGAATTCTGAACTACAGAGCACATTTCAGTTTTTTGCGGTATTTTTATTTTCCTGATATTGCAGAATCCTGCAGCTCTCAGTACTGTTAGTGAGAACTTGAAAAATAGGGCCATGTGCCCGAGGTCTCCTCTAGAAGAGGGGAGGAAAGCACACCAAAAAGCCTGCTCTCCGAGCCGGGTGGGTGGGTGAAAGGCACCGGACCTGACTAGGAGAGGCAACTCTAACGTCCTAGCGCGCTGTGCAATTATTCGAGTTCTTACGGTAGTTCTAATCTTTCTCGAAAACACCATACAGTCAGGGAGCCACAGCTACGGCTGATGGGGGTGAAATTCTCCTCTGGCGATATCGGAACAATCTTCGGCCTGCCCCCTCACCCTTACCGGAGTTGGATCGCGAAAGCCATTGTGGAAGATTCCTGGCCGATATAAAATTCCAGAAATGGTAGACCCTATGGCACAGTATACGAAAGCAAAAGATGTTTTAGGCTTAAAAAGTGTTGGGAAACGGAGATGAGTTCTATGTTTGTCTAAGTTGTGACAAGACGTCTTCGGTACTACTTTGGAATGGTCTGTGTAGTGGGGGTTGGGGGAGATATTCTGTGAGAAGGTGATAGTTCCTTGAGCGAGTGTTTGGCGGGGTATTTGGCGGGCGCCGGCCCTGGGGTGGGACTTTGATAATTTGCTTGCTCCATGTTGTAATACTCAATAAACTTGATGGCTAGCTTTGGCTGTTAAGGACCCTAGATAGATATAGGAATCTACCCAGTATGGAACTACAAAGTAAGATGGAGACAGAACCAAGCTCCAGGCGTGTGCGCTATGATACTACTATACTAGATTGCCGAGCGGGTTCGCGGTTTCGTGGGCTATGGGTGATGGGATAGGGCTGGACCAAAGAAATAAAAGTGGAGGGAGAGGGGTGACAGAGACCTATCGCTGGTAATTGGTACTTGTCCGAAATGTTTCCTATCTTTTGTCACGCCTTTCCTAGTCGGTTCCGGGGCACCTATACCGGCAGATTGACAATTCCACTCGGGGTGTTGGCGAATTTACGATGGGTAATCAATGCAATAGGACTGCGAATGCACAGGAGCATCATCACGGGTCCATCCACCTCTAGGGCGATATTTCACGACCCAAGTGCCAAGATAGTCTAGCCTTGGGCTCGTGGAACTACAGATGTCCGCCTAGCTTGCCCAGGGAGGAAAGGCAACTACACTAGGCCTACAAGCACACAATTTATTCCTCTCGATGTCGTGATCCCCGCAGATGAATTCCAAGGCCGGACTCTGGGTTCTGTTGCGCAGAGCAGCACTAATGCCATACCACTTGTATGGTTCTGGCTTCGGGAAGGTGTAATACCTGGGAGGGTAGGCTGAGGAGAATCATCCAATCCGGCGACTACAAATAATCGGCTTCCTGCGAGTGTTGAATTTTTGTGAATTTTGCACCGAGTACCGGTAGTTGGGTTCGGCTTAGGGGATCGCAGGGCTCTGGGACTGATCCCGATTTTCATCGACTATCATAACTATTACATATCATACCTACTAGAAGTAACTTTACTGTGCAAGTGCAGGAATTTTGGCAGTCACAAGAAGTCAACCGCCGCTTTATTGTCTATTCTCTGGTATCTGCATGGCATATCGGGTGGAGGGATATGGGGAGTGTCTTGGATTTTCACTGGTACTGGTATGATAACTCTTTTAACTCTGACAGCTCTTTCAATCTGTCTACTGGCATAAATTGTATTGTTCCCCATGATGGGCTTTGGGCACAGGTATGGTTCACTTAGACCGCCCCAAGACATTGGGTGTGTGGGGGGGGGGGGGGGTGGGCTAAGTACTAGGGGACCCGAGGAACTCAGAAGGGCCTCGCGGCAGTGGGAAAGGCGAATCTAATCATGCGGCTTTGTTCTGCGATGGGAATCCTGGAGCGGGATAGAGCTGCACCAGGTAAGACAGATTATCTTTAAGAAGAAAGAAAGAAAGCAAGGGATGGCACTAGTCCACTGGTCATAGACAAGTTATGTGATAAAGGCCAGGTAGCAAGGCACTGCCTGTTTTTACTTCGACTTTTTAGCACGGGGGGGGGGAGCCACAGATCCATATGCTGGGATCTCTGTAGTATTATAGCAAATAATATTTAATGGGGTTGAACCGGTTCTGGAAGCGGTAGGCTGGGAATTTAGACACCAAAAAAAAGAAATGTTGCAGGGGGGGTCTAGGAATACAGATTCCTGGAATTCTGAGGGGTGTTCCGGGCCATCGGGACCGAAATGCGTTCTTTTACGTGTTCGCGCGCTTTTGAGGGATTTGGGCCGGGGAATTGAGTGGTGGTTCTTGGTTCACTAGGGCAGATTCCGCGGAGGCTGGGGAGTACCCGCATATCTATTACTGGGAGACTCTATTTCCGGTGCGAGATCTAGACGGTTTTGGTGGAGCGGCGGTTTTTTTGTATCGGTAGAGCCTCAGGAGATTGCTTCCTTAGATATCTATGGGAGAGGGCTCAGGAATGGCGCAACTCGGGAGATAGTGAGCACTATATTAGAGGTGAATGTTCTAAAGAGCACTCCAAGAGTGAGTTTGGAAACATATGTGGAAGGGAGGATTGTTGAGATAGCGGCTGTGCCGATAGATATCAGGGTTGGTGAAATCAACCCACGAAGTTGCATGGATGGTGCCCCACTTTTATGGGCGGTGGGGGATAGACACGAAGAAGCAGTGGGGCTTCCCCTGGAGGAAGGGAATGTAGATCTTGGTAGCCGTGGCACAAGACGGAGACCTCACACAGCTTGCTCTTAGGATCGGACACTAAGGCGTGGCGAAGCTGCCTCTAAAGTGAGAAAATGGAAACGTTAATACCTCTCTAATTGTTCAAGTGCCTAGGTAGCACATCGTTTTTGTATGCTACGGTGTCTGGAATGGAGGAAGTGGTCAAGGTAGTACTCTCACTATTCCCTCACTCCCCCGAGCGGTAGCGTTATGCAGTGGTGCCCCGTCTCGTTTGTTTGGGAAACCTCATTCATTGCGGTACCAGCCTCACAATTCCTCCATACCCAAACCAAGTAGCATAGAAAAGTGAGCTGTTGCCATGCTTATCCGGAAAATTTGGCTGGAAATCATGGCTCTCAAGTAGTACAAGAGCAAGCAGATGTTGAAGCCAATAGTCAATGCAATGAAGGCAAGGCACCGGTAGAGAATGCTGCTGTGGATAGACGTGGAGCTTCTGCTGGACGTGAAAGGAGTCGATCATAATTGCCTAAGTGGCACGACCACCTGCGTCTGTGGCTATAGGAGTACACGAGGGGATGGTGAAGTTGCTTGGGAAACACGGCGATGTCAAGGTATCATACCTAAGAGGCTGGGGCTCACCATATCCTACAGTCACATAATCGTCCTGATTCGATGCCTTTTTACGATAGTCTCGAGGGAAGTTCGGAAAGTAGATCTATGGATATTCTATGGGCTTTGAGTAGGATCTTTAGTTGGGTGCTGATGTAAAGAAGGTATGGTTATGGGAGGAGGGGGGGGGGGGGGGGGTTGTAGGGTTGTCTTAGAATTAGCTTGCTGGTGTCACAGCATCCTTGGCCAAATTTTCATGCTTATTGATGCCTCGGACGGATTCTCGGCGGATGCCAGATTTAAGTTATTCCGCTCGTTTGGCCAGGTTACGCAAGATTCACAGAAGACGCGATTACTCCTGACGGACGATCCCGTATCCGTCTTAAGCTAGATTAACGTCTTGCAAAGACTTACCGTTTCTATAAACATACAACCAACCACGAATGATATTGGGGTATTTCCTAGGTGGAAGCCAGACCGGGATCAGGAGTCAGATTAAATGGGTGATGACTTGAGGTTGGAGATCACGGCACGGATCTGCAAGCTCTCAGAGACGTGGGGGTTATACCCGCGTGATACAGTCTCGTTCAAGCGGCTGGCTGATGTGAAATTTCGTTCTTGCAGGTCTTCATATCGGCGCAACTTTGGGAGAGAGAATAGCGATCGAGGGGGGAGGGATGCTGCATCGTATGTTGACTGGTTGAACCATGCATATACATAGCCTTGGTCTGGAGAGAATTCGCGATCAAAGAGGAACAAAAGCACAGCTCGGGGTTGCGGTATTGATGTGACTTTGCTTAGCCCCAATGGCCGGGACACTTACGATATCATATCGCAATGGGATATTCGTAAGATAGAGACTAATTCGCACAGTGAATTATTGGCTTCCTTCCAGGAACCATACTTAATGCTCACATACTCACCGCAAACTCTCACACGGACCTTTTTTCAAAGTATTCTTCAATTTTGTATCACTGGAGCTCTGCCGTGGCTGGTGACAACCGGCGGTAGGATACGGTAGCCTGCAGAATTGTATCATACACCATGGGGCCACGAGCCATGGGCTCACAGAGTGTCACTCCCTGCTTTGACCCCCGATCCCGGTCCCGCAACTCACCAAGTCCGGGTAGACAAGAAAGGGAGGAAAATTAGGGGGGCATGTGGGTAGGTAGGAAGGAGGTCGCGCAAGGGGCGAGGGTGAGCTCTCTACCCACCTGGGTGCTGAATACTTTGGAGAACCTTCTCACAGAACCACCGGCGTTGGAGATGGGGAGATGCCATTCTGGCTTGCGCACGATGGTATATAGCTCTGATAGATGCGGCTTGTTGAGCCATCGGGACCGGCAGGCCACTCTTTCCATATCACGGGAAACAGGTAATAGAATTGGTCTTGGCCGGGTCTGTCGGGAATCGTATCTGAAATGGCCTGCTATGAAGGTGCACGAGGCAGTATATGCCACAGTGAGCCAGATCTAGGTAGTGCTGGCGTACCGGTAATGAAACTGGGATAGGAGGAATTCGTGGGGGAGTAATCGTTGGTAAAAAGGGGAAAAGCTAAGCGATTAACTGGCAACATCGATAGTTGATACTAGTCGTCGAGTGAGATTTTGTGAAAGGGAATGCTAGGATTTGCCTGGCTAGAAAATGCGTTGAGAGGAAATTTTTATGTGTTCCCGAGTGATTTTTTTCTACAGAGAGGTGGCCCTCATAGTGCTAGCTGGTATATCAAAGTGGTGTGGGCAGCTAATTCGGTTGTTCTGTATGGATGAGAATCTCGAGCGATATGGAATGAAGCTACCAGATGGGTAAGGGCTTACTCTAGAACCATCCGTTAGAGCTTTTAGAAGATAACCAATAAGGAGTTTCTCAAGACTACCCTAGATGTTTGGTTGGGGGATTGTTTGAAGCTTTTCGCCGAAATCACGGTAGAGGTCCCCTCCACCCCTCTCGCCCCCCTACAGCCCATTCCCAGTGATATCACCCTTCTTCCATCATATAACACCAGTGAGATTGAAAATTTCCACTTTCATTAATGCAAGTAAGTATTCTCAGTCGCTTTGATAAGGCCCGCGATCCCTCTTTATCAGTGGCTTCCCCCTCCCAGCGAAAATAAAAGAGTTTACTATCGGCCCGATCACAAAATTGTTGTTATCAATAGCCACAGGGACCTTCAAGTCCGCTTCGCTGAGCTCGGCGTACTGATACAAACTCCCTATAGCATCGAGTCCGCACTTCCCACGGAGTTCCTTTGAGAATTGCCCCAAGCGCTCAACAACAATTGTTTTCCTCTCGAGGCTCAGATAACGCCAGACCTCCCCCAAGCATACTCCTGGAATTTTCTCCATAATGATCCATCCGAAGCCCAACTCATTTTTGGTCGTGCAATCGTAGGCGAATATCTCTAGAACTAGTGAGGTACGTTGCCGCAGCAGCCGGAGAGTGGCAACCTCGCTGGCACTCTTGTAGGCCGGTTCGACCGGGAGCGCCGCGCGGAAGGTGTAGGACCCCCGGTCCTTGATTGTATTCGAGGAGGCCGTGATTAAATAGACTTTGTTAAACGCTCCGCCTGCAAGGAATTTTACAGAAAGGTCGTCCGCACTAAGAGTTGTCGTGACAGTGCCTCAAGTGTGGCGATGTTGCCAATGGCTTTCCGCTACTATAGATTAATCTGAAGAATGTTGGAGGGCGACAGTCAGGGAACAGAGAAGATGAAAAAAATGCCTTAGCTCTACTGCCGTGGGCATTTGTGTGTGGATTTGCGGGTGGTCGGGCCTTGAAATTTTGCTTGGGTTGTGCTTGCTGATCTTATTTTTCACGGGAGATATATCATGAAACGCGATACTTGCTGTAGCTCGTATATGTACGGGTGTACGCACCGGAGCTCCAAACGATTCTGAAGAATTATGTCCAAGCTATTACTAGAAAGACTGGTCACGATCATTTATAGAATGGTCAAGCCCCCACCCCCCTGCTACGGCTTCTGCCGGCGTTCCCACATTTCGGACCATACTAATATCAACGACTCTACTTGCTTGCGCTGTATGGGCTAAGAGGGTATTTAGCACACCCGATAGTAGTACAAAAAGGCAATCCCTAATAATGTCTCTTTTTTCCTTCTTCAAAAGTCAGAATCGGATGGCGAGGTAACTTCAAAACTAGCCAGGTTTGGTTGAGAATTTCTTAATCCCTAAACAATCAAACATTATTTCCACAACTAAGGCATCTCTTCAGGTCTGTTGGTGATACTTCCCAGTCTCGAGTGAGAGGATGGTAATGGCTCCGTACAGGGGAGTGGGTGTTGGCCATTCTTCTATCGGAATCTTAACCGTTAACCTTGATGCTGGAACGCATCAGATTTTTTCAGACACGTTTGGGGGGGCTTAGAATATCACTAATTTTCAGCCGATGCACTCTCATAGCAGTAGTAATCGTTGCTGAATTTTATGTTAAAAGCCTTGCTAGGGCAGCTTCCATACTCTGGGCTAGGCACAGAGGAAGCAGACATAAAACCCCGGGGAGGAAAATCAAAGGAGAGCCGAAGAAATCAAAAACTTTTGTCTATGTGCTTTACCAGCAATAAATCCCCCCTCCCAATAATAATACACCTCCCCCCAGACCTCTGACAGCCCCCCCATGACCAACCTCCAGCACCTAAAACACCACACCGCGAACCCCAGCTCCCCCAACCACCCCGCCTTCCTCCCCCTCCGCAGCCGGAAACATCCATCTTCCCGCCGCCTTCCCGTCCTCCTCGCAATATCTGGCAACCGTCTGCCCTACCCAGGCCAAATCCTCACATTTGACGGTCCACCCCGGAGCGGCGCACAAGGCCAGACTCGCGCTACCGTGGGTCGCGAAGGTTGTGCAACGTTTTCCAGTCTGGGTGCACCAGGTGGATTTGCTCTCATGGATTTTGTTGGCGGCGATGTAGATGTCGCTGAGAGTTGGAGAGGTTGCTGTGGTGGTGCATTGTAGATGGGCACCGCGGGGGATGATGCGTGGGTGCGTGTGTAGAGGTGCTGTAGGGTCGCTGGTGAGCGGGTCGCGGAAAAGGGATGGGTCGATAGGAGGGGTGGCGGTAGAAGCGCTCGGGTGGTGGAGAATGATAATCGAGAAGAGAATGATGAAGAGGAGGTTTTTAAATTTCATTTTGTTTGTTTTCTTTGTTCTCTGTCTGTGATATCTTTTTTGTTTTTTGTTGTGGATGGGTGGTGGGTGGTGGTTTTATGGAGGAGTTTTTTTTTGCAGGGGAATTGGTGCTTTTTCCCTGTGTTTTATAGGCGGGAGGCAAGTTCCTCTTAGAAGAGGTTTAGGGCGAGGGCCTTCTGGGTCGCAGAGTTGTGTTTTGAAACTTCATGCTCCTGTATCATATGTATGCCGAGGGAGGGATACATAGTCAGTGTGAGCAAACGACCAACTGGAAGCCCTGTACCCACTCCGCTTGATTTGCAGGGAAAAAGCTACAATTTAAGTTGGCTTAATAGGCAGTCCACGAGAAATTGGGAGAACCTTCTGGTAAATAGAAACTGTGGTGTAGGCGAGTGATTAATGATGATCGGTCTTTAGGGAGAAAAGAACCTACTTCGCTCAATAGAGGGTGACACCGGTGAGCGATTGTTAGAACCAACTAGCTTTTAAAAGATAGTTAGGAGCAGAGAGCCACAATATTGAACGAATTTACATATCATAGATTATTATCTCCTCTACCTATTTGAGGTAACCCTTTGCTAGTTTCTATTTTTTTTCTGCCCCCTATTGAAGGATAAACTGGAGGGAGAGTGGAGATATTAATGAATATTTTTTTGTTGGGAGGGGTTATAATATTGGGTACGATACTTGAGCTAAGTATATTATTGGTGCACCGTTGCTTTAACATGGGGCCGTCTTTTTTCTTTCCGTTTTTCATTTTCATTTTCATTTTTTTGTTACAATTCTTCAGGTTTAGGACTATGAATCGGGATTGCAGGCTCATAGTGACAAAACACGGAAAGTGTCGTTTTTGGTAGGGAGGCAACTCTTAAAGGGTTGGGGTATTCGGGGGCTTGGCTGCGGGCTTGTGGACAATCGACATACTGGGTTCTGGTTGGAACAACATATTATATGTGCAGTCACCAAGAAGCAGTGTGTGTTGAAAATTGAGATGTCTGACTAAGCAAATTCACAAACACTCTTGGCAGGGATAATGGTATTGGTGTGATTTTAACTGTAATTGTGGTTCCTAATAATCGAATTTTGTGTGGGATCGTGGTTGCCTACGTTGTCCGCGGAGCTGCTCTCGCCACGGGTCCTCAAGCATCATAAAATCTCGCTCGGGTAACTTAAGGACAGTTATGACCTCATCTCTCCTCAAGCATGATAAATACCCCTCGGGTAACACTTGATCTCTCCTCTCCTCTCTCTCATCCATCCTCCATCCTTTCCCTTCCTTTCTCACACGCTCCCACTATTTTTTAATTTTTTAATTTTTTAAACATATTCCTTAAACTCTACTTTACCTACTCTCATCACTCTAAAACCATACTTCCGCACACTTCTTAGTCTAAAGGTACACACACCCTAATAGAACTCAAACTCTGAGCAGATGCTAAACCTTACTAGATAAGGTAGCAATATGCCAGAACATATTGAAAGGTCTAGAATGGAAGAGCTGGAGGGGACTGTGAAGAATTTATCTCAGAAAGTTGAAACCTTGTGGAGCGAAAACATAATACTCAATGAGAAGAGTAAGAAATCAGACGCTTGGGTGGCCCAGTTGATAAGTTGTTGCAAGGAGATGGTCAAGCATATCCATGCTCTGGAGGAAAAGAGTTCCGCTCTCACGCAGGAACTTGAACTACAAAATCTCTACCTTAATGCACTCAGCATGAGCACCGGCGTGGAAGAGAAAAGCCTCAACAACGATAGCATTATTGGCGAAATGCACCAAATTCAAGAGCCGCACATCTTTGAGCTCCCTAATCCAACCATGGACGAGTTCGATGCAGTAATCGATGAACTCGGTCTAGTACTGGAGGGGGCACCCCAGTTGAGGCCTGAACACCTAGATTTTCCTTCTTACAGTATGAACTCTCAGCTCGAACCTATCGCTACCATTCCTACCAGCCGGAAGCGCAAAGCCCAGGAGATGGCAGAGAGTGGGCCGGGTACCCCCCTCCCACCTAGCAGCTCCTACAGTGCCCCAATCACATTCCTCAATACGTTTTCAGATGAGGTTCCCGCAAAACGAGCCCCTAGGAATCCGGCCAGGAAGGCCGGCAGACCAAAAGCCGGGATGCCGCTGACTCCTCCTCCTGAGGAGCCACCCCAAGAGCAATTGGTGCAGGAGGCACAATATAGAGAGGAAGAGCTACAGGCTACTGAGGAGGAGCATGCAGGGGCCATTAATGTTTTTTTTGAGACCTCTAATCTTAGGCACGATGGTTTGGAGTACCCTCTGTTTAGAGGAGACAACTGGGTTTATTAGAAACGGAGTCTATGCGCTTTTGAAAGTGTATGCCGGTGTTTCGTCTGGGCGGGGGTGATTAGTAAGTTTGTAGATTTTCTTGTCTGCGGAGATTCCGGAAGGAGGCCTTTTTTGTTTTTTCTTCAATTTTTTTATACCTTTAGTTCTTCATGAAAGGTTAAGTTTTAGTTCGGGATGGCTCGGGGGCTAATTTTATTGACTGGGGAATTATCTAATTTGTTGGTTTGTTGATTTTAGCCCATATTACTATTTTCGTTGGAGGACACCTTGAGCGGGAGGCGGAGGGGACGAATTTGTCAATGAGCCGTAACAAGGTGATAGCCACACGGAGCCGGAGGCGTAGGTATATGCAAGCGTTCCTAGCAATTGAAGACGTTAGGTTGTATCATAGAAGTTTGCTATAACATATTAGTAGATATCCTTTGGTTTTTATGTTGTAAACTAGCGGTTGTGTCATGTAGCTTTCCCTATAATTTAATTCCCGACTGATCGATGGATTGAGGTTCTACCAGAGAATTCGTGGATATGAAATCTAGGTGGAGAGATTGGCGATTAGTGGAATGGAGTGTTCTGGGAAGCCGCTGAAGGGGCTGGAAGCCGAGAGACATAGGAAAAATATTAACAGTATATTTGCCTCTATACATGGCGCCGCTCTTGCTTCCTAGAGAAATTGTCACCGGAGGTAGAGAAATGTAGGGCGGCATGCATGTCAGGAGACTGGATGCTGTGCGGCGTACGTTAGAGTTTAAGATGATGCTGGGGAATGCTTACTGTATCAACCCCACATAATTAGATCGGGAGGAAGGCATTCCCAGTTACTCTCTGAGTATTTGCTCGAGATAATAAGCTGTTGTTTTTTTAAAAGTCAAAATATAGATTCGGGGTTCGATGGTTGGTTCAGAATGGCATCTAGGTCGGTACCTAGCTTCCGTGAGAAACTGAGAAATTAAACCTCGCGTCAAGGGGTCCGAAATTCCCTCTCTTGGATAGGGGGCGAGCGCACAGTGAAAGCGGACCTTCAGACCGAGCTTAAGATAAAAAGAAGAAGAAAAAAGAGCCAGATCTTACCAGCAAAGGCAACTCCAACGTCCTAGCGTCAGGTTAAATTATTCCAGTTCTTACGGTGCACCATCTGCCTACTATGTCTAAATTTAATTAGGCTCCTGACATAGTATCTGCGGAGGGGACGTACCGCTCGACCCAAATAGCTGTTTTTTTCCTAGAATACATGACCGGACACTCCTGATTTTCACAACCTATGGATTGGAGGTCATCTTTTGATTTTGCCTTGAGACTGATGCAATCCATGGAGAGAATCCAGAAACCAAACAATCACCCATTGCCTCCACTTTCCTCCCCTCTGAGGTATAGTACAGACCCGGCGGTTATCGAGATGCAGAGGGAAAAATATGCTTTGCAAGTATTTGTAGCACCCGTTCAAAACGACATAAAAGCGAGTTGCTGTTATCCTGAGCATGGTAGGGTGGCGATTGGTTTCCGCTATGGACATGGCTTAACGAGGATTATCCTTATCTGGAGGGTCCCCTAGGAGTGAGTTTAGAGGTTGGGGCCTGGAAGGCGGCCGGCACTTTTTTGTCTCGCCTATTCGGGAAAATTACTATCCGCTCTAAAAACTCGCTCTATAGCTAAATCCTCCTGAGTCGTCCTCGATACCGACCACCTGCATTGTGTGTGATTTCGGAGAGCACAGCTCTGCCCACACTGCTATACTCTCTCCAACCCGCCCACACTCAACTCTGTCTCCTCGATACGCTCGGAGGTTTCCTTTCTGAGCAGGGATCAACAGCCACTGTAGTAACCTCCGCTTCTATTGGCCGCAAGTGACTCGCTGAAATTCTCGATGTACCAATCGGCATACCGTAGAGACCGGAATAATAGAGAATCCTGCTAGGGCGTTAGGGAACTTAGGGTCGCATCTTGGTAAGGTCTGCTGGGTTTTTCCTTTCGTCCGTCTCGACTGAGGGTTGGGGGGGTGTGTTCTCGGGGCGTTTTCTCTCCTTGGTCTGGTGGGGTCATTCTCACTATTCCGTTCTTTGAGTATAGAAACTAGGTGCACAAGTAGTTCTCCGGGTGTATCCTGTCTTCCACCTCGATTTGGTGAGAGTGCTTCAACTGACCATGATCTCCATTTCCTCACTAAGATTTTTTCTCCTCCATGGCATTCTGCCAGGCATCACGAGTCGTGTGATCTCTTGAGCGAACCGGCGGAACATTATTTTGATCTGAAGAAGTTGTGCTAGAGCAATACCGTGCCGTGGATTATGGCTGTAAGGGATGCCGTAAAGGTATGTATCCCGAGCTATGAAGTTTAGTGCCGGGTAATAGCAGCTCTTACCACAGGTGTTCGTGTGGTGAGCAGGCTCATAAATGAAATTTCCTTGCATACAATAACCGGGTTTAGATCGCTGACGTGTAGAAATTGGGAGATGGTTGGAAAAGAGGCTTGGAGAAGGGGGTTTGGCAGCATGTGGGGATGATCGCCCGCAGGAGGGCGCTAGCGTGGGAGCCGGGTTAGGTACGCGGGGCTCATCCCTCGATATCGGAGGCTAGCCGTGTATTATATGATAATAATTATGATATTTAAAAATCTAAACTGGGTTTTCTTTTCGACTTTTGTGGGCCTTTGCCCCTTCTTAAAGTCCCATAGAGCTTGGGGGGCTTTTTTATGTTGACCCGGCAAATGGCTTCTGGCAGGCTTACAGGGAGTTACCACCTTACGTCGTATTGAATCGTATTGTATCCTATGTTAGATTACAGTCCTGGCGCTAGAGGCCGATGAGTGAGGGTCAGTGACTGAATTATCTCTTGCGGGATCAATTCCACCCCTGCGACTAGTGGCAGATATCGCCGGACACCAGGAGCGGGCGCAGTTGTTCACTTCGCTTCGAGATATGTGCAAAGAAGTAACTTTAGTGCATTAGGATAAATTTGTATGTTTGCAAGTGTGTGTTCACTTTTCTCGAAATGCCCATCTTAGCGTTCTCGAGTGAGAGTGACTTTACCAAAAAATGAGATCAAGAGAATTAATGAGGAGCCGATTTTAAGCAGTTCCGAGGGGAGTTTTTCTCGGGGAAAGTCGTCATCACAGGGCCTGTTTGTTGTTGGGTCTTCCTTGAGGACCGATTTCAGATGCTCCGTACTGAATGAAGTCACAGAGCACCCAAGCAACCCCACAACTTCCCCACTTATCGAATCGGTAATCTTTCTCCCAAACCTTTTGCCTTGATAACACCTGCCCCCCTCCCTAGAAAAACAGGCAGTGAACAAGCGATAGCAATTGTGAGGAAGCCATCACAATGCCTTCCCCCCACCGAACCATCTTCCTCGGTCCCCTTCTCTTGCCTCCTTCTCCACTTCTGAACAGCAACGCTCACCTCCCTGCATTCGAAGTGACGCTCTCCTCGCACATATGTTATATGGTTTAGGTCTTGAAGATCAAACCTATTGCTAGTTAGTCGTAGATCCCCTTCAACTCTATAACACTATTCAGTATGTGCTAAAAATGTTGCTGACATAGTATTCCTCACAGCTTCTGCAAGAGCTACGAGGATGCTGCGAACCCAGGAAATTGGCCTCATGCCCTCACGCTCCCCCCTCCGTGCTTCATATTTTGCGACTGGAGTCTACCTCTCACCTTAGCACACCGCCTTATTCGTCCATCACTCGGAATGCAAATTCTGACTGTAAGCTCACTTGACATGAGCTCCCCATTTTATGCTCCTCTCACTGAGTGCTTCGCCACCCTATAAGTTGGGGATATGGTCCATGGCCCGGTAATGCACTCTAGGAGTGTGGAAGGTGCCTAAACTTGGAGTTAAATTTGTGGGTACGGCTTCTAGTCCTGAATGAATTTTCCTGTTTTATCTGCTGCCTAAATTAATGACAATATTGCTACCCGGTTAATCTATTTCTTTTCTCTGACAGGATTGAGGAATAGGTATTGGCGGAGCTGAGATCATGAAGTATCACCATTCCCGCAGGCCCTCCTCTTCTATTCTGCTCCTCCCCCAACCGCCCTTAGCGTCGTCTGCGGTCCTACCCCCTAAAAGAGCTGTCTCTATAGGGCCCGTCGTCCCAGCCGAAGTCTGCCGCCCTGGGATTCGCCTCCCTGGCTGTGTCCAGTCCAGGCCGGGTTCCTTACAGTCCCCCTCCTGACCCCAGGAGCGATGAGAACACTGGATCTCGTTCTGTTACCCTGCCGGGGTGCTTCCGCCCTCAAATTCGGCACGCCCGTTGAGATCTTCCTGGACGGGCAGGCAAGTTTTCCACATTAGCGGATTTGAATTCTATTAATATTTCAGTATCGCACCTAATCGATGGCCGGCCGTTTCTGTTTCGTTGTGAAAGTCTAACGAATATCATACCGATTCTCAGACTTATGGTGTTATTATCGAGGAATAAGTTTCCGATGACTCGGGAGTAACAATGGTTGGTCAAAAAAAAAAAGAAGTGAAGGAAAATGTTGGTCCTGTTCCTGGGTATCTGGGGTCTGGCGGAAACTGACTACATCTCTCCTCTCTCTCTCCTAAGTATTGGGGAACCCAGAAGAGGCCTCTGGACTTGCTTGTAAGGACCTAGACACAAAGGTATATATGGTTGTGAGGTAGGTGTACTCGGACATGTTTTTACTAAGGCTGATCGATTGCCTAATGTGATCGTTTACTAGGTAGTACACTTTACGAGTCACTCTTCTCGTCTGATCCTCCAAGTTTTATGATCACTCCCCAATACCAAATCGGACAGGGCTTCAACCCACCCCAACCCCTAAACCAGCAAAAGTGGTTCGCTGAGCATTTTTTAATGCTCAGCTACCTCCACTCTGCCGCGATTCGAACTCGAGGCATTCCCTGTTTCAAATTAGTACACCCCAGTTCCTTAACCGTTAGGCCATCGGAACCGATCAAGAGTGATGCTTCTTCTTCGAATTTTAAGCGTCCTCTTTGAGCATATGCCGCTTTTTTTATTATAAAAAAAAGCCGGCGAGTAGTACAAGGCCACACTATTTAACTCTTATAGTATAAGGATTTAAATCTGGGTCACCGGATAAGTGTGATATTCGCCAATTAGTAAACAAAACTACTCCTCACCCGCAAGATAATCTACTTCAGCCATCCTCCCTGCTTCCGTTTGTAGCTTCAATCCCCCCACGGCACATTGTTCGGCACGTATCGTACCCGATGGGGTCTATTTAGATTTAGATATGAAAAAATGGAGAAAAAGCTATGGGCTATATACTTTTTTTGCCATGACATCAAATTAGTCAGGCCTCAAAAGTAGTGGAGCTTTACTGAGGTGTATAAAGGCTTCATAACAGTGTGATTTACATAATAAAAAAGTATGGCTGATATATCATACAGTATCACTCGAAATCTCTACCGATTGGTGGTTTCACTATTATTCTAGCATTCATGTCAGTGTATTTTGTTAGAGGAGATTTATCGTTTTAAACCTCATTAGATTCTCTTGATATCCTGGGTTCCCTAGCTAATGGATTTCTTTGGCAAGCGAAAGGCGACTTCTTTGCCGGGGGCTTTCGTTGTACTGCCGAGAGCTTTTAGTCAGATTGAACCCAGTGTGATTATCGTCAAGTTATCTCCAGCGTCTTAGATTGAGATTCAGGTAAGCGTACGTCAGTCACGAAATCAGATCACGTTTCAATAATCTTTTATCTATCGAAAGCACCGTTCTGTCTCGGAAATCTGTATCTGGTTGAGTCTGTTGTATTGGAGTCCGGAAACATCTAGTATCTAAGCCTAAAGGCATTGATATTAGAGAAATCCCGGGGGTGGCATAGGTTTTGCTAAAGAAACCTCTATGACTTTATTACTAGATGCCTGGAGGTGCTGCGTTCTTTTCGCTTTGAATCCCCCTACTATTTCAGATGTTAATGAAGCAGGGGTCTATCTTCCTCGCCCGTTCCCGACTACCTTGTTTTGCTCTTACTGCTCGCGTATGTATTTTCATATGTTTAGCACTCCATAGATCCTGACTCTGCTCCCGTTACCCTCCTTAATTCACTTATCCTCATAGTTTCTCATGTCACAGGCTTATGTCATCTAGTGTCGTCGCTCCTCACCGCTGGCAGTCCCACTCGTGGCATTTAAGTGGCTGCCATGTCCCACCGTCCACACCCTCGTTTCCTTCATTTTTCCATCCCCTGGCTCCAAACCACAACCAACAAAACGAACTCTCGCTCACCTGAAATACGCCTCCTTCTACTTTCAAACTTCATTGTCGCTTGCATACCATACCAACCACACTACCCTGCCCCTCACTAGGGTGATCACCTACCAAAAGTCATCACTCCATCAGCGGTCGTAACGAAGTCAGCGCAATGAAGATAACAATGAAGATACCATGTTCACGAGGGGATAAGGACCCCTTAAAAATGTATCCCTAACCCCTTACCCCTCGTTAAATCAAGAAAGAGGTAGAAAACTAACCGTGGGCAACCTTATAGCATATCCGGGGGTGTGAGAAGAGACCAAAGAAAGGACTGTACAGGTATCTCTTTCGTATTCTTATCGTATGTTGTGTCACCTCTCGACCACAACGCACGGGGAGACCCTATCGTACCTAAAGGGTATAAGGACCCCTTCCGAGGGTGTTTTAATCGGAGGCCATTGAGCACTACTCCGGCTGGCTTGAATCCAAAACAGATTGAGGCCGATATTAAGGCAATGAGGCAGGGTGCGGATAAGGAGGTCGCTGTGTGATGTGAATGCTGAGTCTCAAGGATCTCGGAGAAGGACTTTTTGGGTAGGGTTGCGGAGCATAGAGTTTGCTAGCGATGGGGTTTTTGGCGTACGGCTGGTATGGTGAATTTTGATTTGAAAAGATGAGGTTATAGCTCCAATTTCCAGGGTGCGGATAACGCGATCGGGGTATGATGTGAATGCCGAGTCCCTAGGATCTCGGAAGAGAAATTTTTGGATGGGATTGCGAAGCGTGGAGTTTGCTAGCGTGGGGGCTTTTGGCGTACGACTGGTATGGTGAATTTTAGCTTGAAGGGGCGACCCTATTGCTCCAATTCCCAAACAGAGAATTTAGTGTTTCTAACGGCTAGTTGTTTGGTTCTAACAAATTGTTTTCTGGGGGGTTGATCGTTTTGTGAGGGGGATGTTCATGTAATCTCACTCTGATTTCTAGCAGTTGTGTATGTTGAAATTTTCCTCAACGTGCGAAAGCGAAATGGTAAAAATTTTCGCAACTTCAACTTCCAGTGATATTCTTCCTTCTTGCTTAACCAAAACGGGGGGGGCATATGGCCGAACATATATAGAGAATTTCAGTGACCTCATCCTTGATGAGAAAGAACCTGTTTTCCCACCATCCGCCCATAACGCATGATGAATTTCAGCTGAGTGTACGCCTCCAAACTTGGAGAGCGCAAAGAAACCTAGCCTATACGAAATAGTGGCCATGTAATCAAGAACCAACCAACTATGTCTCACTACCACACAAGAGATAACACCATAGGACGGGATGACATAGAAAAGAAACCCTTGTGACAAAGCCGTTGTTTGAGGGCAATGGAAGACAGTAATAAGAAATTCAACGGTGTATATTAGTGAAACTACCGCTACGAGGAGGGTGTGGGCGGAGGGGACTTGAGAATATAAGGTCTGAGTATGGATGTCTCGCTGTATCTACCCGTACAGCACATGTGTGTAATAGTAGTTTTTTTTAAAGAAGCAAAATAAAAACTTCAGCACTGCGGGTGCTGAGGTGCGTTGACGGATCAGCCGAAATTCAGACGATCAGCGACTCTGGACCAAGGTGCCAATTATGCGCGAGCTGTTGTGCTGGGAACCTCTATGATAGAGGGGGGGGGGGGTTGATTCGCATATCTCAGCCCATTGTATAGCACGGATAGTTCTGCTGGTGCTAATTGAGAACGTCCTTTTCTGTGTTTGTGGAGGGGTTGCCGGTAGTAGCAGCTGGTTGACGGGATGCTAAAGTGATGAATTTCTTGTGCTTCTTGATTATATGATATGCTAGGCCTTTAGCTTGGTCGTTTATGCCAGTGGTGGGTGCTCTGTATCCAAGGTGCCTGCCCTCAGGTTTTGATGCTGCGTTGGCCGTTGCCTTAGGAGGGTCTATATTATCCTCTTCTATTGTACCTATCTGGTTGAGGTCATTTTTTCGTTCTTTTGAGCGGCGGAGTGTTGTGTTGTCAATTAAATTGTATCCAAAATTCTGGCGCAAGTTCTGGGGTAGCGTAAATGAGCTGTACATGGTTGAACTTCATAGCCGTTTTGGCCTTTACAAGATTTCTGAAGCCTGAGTGCGGAGGGTACTTGTTAGTGTAGGGATATTGGCGGGAGGGAGCCGTTGAATTGAAAAAGGATTCACTCTGCGTACGTGGTAGGGGAGAATGACTTTAGAGGCTAAAAAATGTTGAAGAACAGAACTAGACTCGCTGAATGGATACGGGATAGCCACGGATAATAAATTTATCAGGTAGAAAGCTGTTTGTGATTCCAGCTTTCTAGGCCACCGCACAGCGGGTCCTCTGGCACTAGCATCATCACTTAGTAGAACCACTCAAAATCCCTTCCGAGATACAGAAGAATGCTCACGCTGCCTTGAATGCTCAAAGTGAAATCCAACAGCTTCTGTTGTCCAATACCTCCCCTACCAGTGCAACCTTCGAATGGATTCAACCGGTGGCTGTTTATTCCAATACAGCATTTAAAATTTCTGTGCGACAAACTTTGACTGGATCAAGGTGGTAAGCTGGGCATGATCCGGGCTGGGTTGAAGTTTGTTTGGTTTGGAGATTTCAAAAACGTCAAGCATATCGCAAGGGCTGGATAATATTCGCAGCGAATTTTACTTTTAAAGTAGCGGGGGATATTAGGAAACACGACAAGACCTCAATTGGTATCGTGAAAGTTTTAATTTATTTGAAAACATTAACCAGCAAGAACACTTCCATCCCTCCCATTCTGACTCCCTTCTCCCCATGCAATCCCGTAAGATACACAAAGAAGCCACAAAGCCGTACAAATGAAAGAAAAAAGAATCGCTTCAAGAAAGCCAGCCCCTACAATCCCATGGCGGCGAAACCAACCAGAACAACGAGCAAGGCAGCCCCGTAGGGGGTAATGGTCGAGCCGGGGGAGGTGGGCATGGGAGTGAGAGTCGCACTAGTGGTGCGGTTGGTGCCATTGCCTAGAGTAGCTGTTCCGGTATGCCTGATGATAGTCACATTAGAGGTGACAATAGACACAACCGGGGAGCCAGTGAAGGTCCCGTTGGCCCACCCAGTCTTGGAGAGGTTCTCTGTGTGATAAGCGTTAGTAATGTTTTTGTATTCCTTCCCACAAGTGATAACAGTTGAGTGGAGAGGAGAAGTGAGTAACGAGAATTCCTAGGAGGAGCTCTACTACCGGTAGTGGTCGCAGTGAGAATCAAAGAACTATTGGTGTAGGGCCTATTAGTTAAACGCTTTGTCAACAATTATAGCATCGAGGAAGGATGGAAAGGAGATACTCACGGCTGGGGGGTATGGTCAGGCATAACGGGGTCGATGTCTCCGGGCATAGTAGTGGGGTGGACCATGGCAAGAGCAGTAACGGTCGGGGCCAAAGTAAACCTGCTACCTGGAATGGTGAAATCATCGGTCGCATAGACAGCTTTTCCGGAGGGCTTTGCTCCAATCCAGTCAGGAATGGAGGGGGACGGAACTTCAGCTGCGACAGCGATGACGCTGAGAAGAGCAACAACGGTAGATTTGGAGAAGAGCATTTCTAAAGATGAACGTGAGCGGAGAGGTTTTCTTGAAAGCGCAGGTGATGTGTTGAGGGACAGAGGTGTTGAGCGAGTGTTAAGAGGATGTGTTGCGAAGAAGGAGGAAGAGGAAGGAAGTGGGGAAGGATTGCGTGGATTTATAGGGGGACCAGAACACAGCACAGTGGTATGTAGGGCATACTATGTGACTTTTGGATGGGCAAGCTTCGCTAGGATTGAACCTCACCCTAGTTATTCCCATTTGGCGCAACATATCTACACTTTCTTATCCTTTGCCCTTGGAGCCGCGTTCTTAAGATGGCGTAAGCCATAAAGGTATACCTTAAGAACTAGAATAATTAAATCTCACGCTAACGTGTCCTGTTTTCCCCCTTCAGTCAAGGCGGGGAGCCCCCCCGAAAGAAAAGAGACTGGCTTTCGGCCCTCTGCTAGGACAAATAATAAGGAAAATGTAGTAGGAGAGGCGACCCCAACGCTCTGGTGTGAGGAACAATTATTCTAGTTTTTGCTGCACTCCAAAACATGTTGGACAACTAATTTGTCTGAGTTGTCATGTGGGCATTTACGGGAGCAAAACAGGGTTAACAGAGTATCAAGTCAGAGCGACCTAGGTTCTCCGGCAAAAGTATTCAGAGTAATGAGCAGTGCTCCTAGCGGTCAAGTCCATCTGTCTTGGAAGTAGGACGGCGCAGACTATGGGTAATAATCAGTTATTTTATGAATGATGGGACGCCCTACGCAGGACAGCCGAAGGCTCGGACGGACTCTGGGACCGGGTGCTTCGTACGATGTAGTGAACGCTGAAAAATTAGCCTAATGCCCTCATGCCCCCCCTCTCCTTTATATTTCGTGGCTAAAATCTACCTCTCACGGTAGCATACTACTTTATACATCACTTGGAATACATATTTATACTATAGCCCACCTAACCTAGGCTCCTAATGACATGCTCTTCTCGATGAGTGCTTCGACGTCTTCTAGAGTTAGGGGTATGATTACTGGCAAATGCACTGGTGGATTGTGGAATGCATAGACTTGCCGCTAGTTGAGGTATTAGACAAAGCCCGAAGATTCATTCCTGAGTGCAAGGGAAATCTACACATTCAAACTCAAAGATCCCTACCCGGTTCATTCATTCCCACCTGTTGGACCAGATTTCTGAATAGATATGGGCAGAGCGACAATCATGAAACATCACTCGTGATATCCACTCAGCCTTCGCTTCTCATCTCCCCAAGTTATCCCCTAGAATCGCCTACAGTCTTAACCCTACTCTCGAAAAGTGTTGCCCCACCCCATAGGTCCCACCGCTCAAGTCAAAGACGGCCGTCCTAAGATTTCGCTGCTCTAGCATTCAAGATTCACAACCCACCGGCCAGTTATCCAGGTCCTGGTATGACGTGAGGGAATCGGGTCTTCTGAGCTAACAAAGTTGCTTGGGATTTCGGCGTTCTTGCACCTATCCTTCTCAGATCCAAGCGAGGAATGAGCAGAAGGAGGAAATAATAGGTTCTTGTGTGTCTACGGGAGTGCTAGTCGACGTGGAGGGGAATTGCCTCCATGAAGGGGACATACAGGGGTTAATGAAATTATCTCCATACCTCTACAGAACATACTGGACGTTGGTAGATTTTTGTGGAAGCGCAAGGACAATGTTGAACGCGGGCCCGGAAAACTGACCCATAGTTGCCATTCAAAGCGTGAATATTCGACCGGACATCAGAAGGTGAGCTAGATCTTTTTGCACTGTCCCCTGTACTTGTGGACTCTTTTTTTGATGGCGTTTTTGACTTGAAGCTAAGGGCGTTATAGGTATGTATCAAACAGTTATACATTGACAAAAGAATTTTACAAGGAACCTCTATCCTCACGGCGGTAAGGGGAAATGAGGTTTGCACGGACGAAAATGAACCACGAGAGGGTGCAATATCGATCCCTGAATCTGATTGGGAGGACAGTATAATGCGCCGTTGCGGAAAAATATACTGAAACGTGCTATCGAGAAACCACTGTAATGGTATTAAGCTCGTGCCACCTTGCAGTGGTAAGATACGGCGCTTGAAATCTTGGTTCTGGTGACGGCGTTGGAGGGCTGGGTCTCAAGTTCACTGCGTTTCTCATGCAAGTTGTCTGGTAAAGTAGAGGTATTTGGACTTTGAACTACTTTTTCAAGACTAGAAATGCCCCTTAAGCTATAAAATACCACTCCGAACTGCTAACCCCCAACATCACCAGCAATCACCACAGAATAACAAGAAACAGCCATCAACCAAAATTCTCTACAGAACAAAACACGGAAGCAATGCCGGCAGTACGCACAACAAGAAAAAACGCTCACAGATCACCTGTCGGCCCAGTCCCGGGCAGACTCCAAGGCCCCACCAAAGCAGCATTGGTCAAAGGCATGAAGGGACTTCCTGCGCCGGTCCTATCCCAAAGCCCTTCGGCCATCCCGTGGACCCTTTATGTCCCAGACTCCATAACCAGGAGCACTCCCATCCCTATTACGCGGCAAGGTAGCCGTTTACTAACCGAAGCAGGACTTCTAGTGAAGGAAATGCCATCCCCTAGTGAGAAAGGTGATGGGGATATTGCAGAACCGGGTCTCGTCACGGGAGAGACTTCCTCAATGAGACTGAAACAGAAGCTTCAAGAAGTATTGGAGGAAGCCGAGGAAGCTAGGAACCGGAATACCCTTGATGGGGGCGATTCCACGGCCTCAAGCGCTAGCTTGCGAACTAAGAGAAGCAACCGAATAGCCATGATGGCTGAGAAAGCCGGAAAAGCGAAGGTTTCTGCACTGGGGCGTGGGGTGCTGAAAGGAAAGAGGGCAGGGGTGACAAAAAAAAAGAGGGCTCCTCGGAAGCAGAAGAAATCCAGTTTCCGCAATGAGGGAGCGAAGTTGGAATTGGACGATGCAGACATGCCTGATCGTACTGTTTCCCCTGAAGGTGGTTCAACTGATACTAGTATGAAGGATCCTTCGCCGGGCTCTGGGGATGTTAGCATGGGCGATCCAGCTGACAATTCGCCGGAGGACCAGATTAGTGGAGACAAGGTGGCGACACAAAAGGGGATGAGCGCAATGGGGATGGTCCGGAGAATGGGAAGGCAACTTGGGATATTTGTTGCAGCGGTTCAAGATTCAACAAATGATCTGAGGGAAAGTGAGGAGTACAAAGCTTGGAGGGGCTTCTTTGGAGAGTTGTAGTATGCTGGATTAGACAGGGGTTTTGCATTTTGGCTTACAGATGCAATCATACTTTGATAGGAAATACTGATATAGTACTGTTTTGATGAACTCTATTCACTGTTAGGGGGAAAAGGAAAATTCAACAAAAAAAAAGTGAACATACGGAAAATGAATCCCATTTTACAAGAGATCAATCTCCTTGAGACCCGCGAAGTGGCTAAGTATGCAAAAAATTAATTTCATGCGAGGGATTTTTTAAAAAGAGGGACAGAATAATACTTAGGGACTTCCGGCAGGGAACCGATCTTCCCAGCGCAGCGGGAAGAGGCCCTTAAGTCCTGGATGCTAATGAAGATCAAGTCCTGTTAGAAGGTTCTGTAAGTATGAATAGGCAATAGGCAAGCGGGGAGAGTGTCAGTGAAGAGATGGAGTGCAGGATGACAAGGCATTTTTGACTAGGGATTTCCTCAAGAACCTGAGGGGTTGAAATGTTATGCACATTTTGTTTGTGAGAGTGAGCTCCTTTCCCTTGAGTAATGGGACAATTACCGGGTGCAAAAGCTCCCTTCAAAGGCACCTGGAACTTACTAAGCAAACGATTTCTCGAAGGATCTAGCAATAAGTCCTCAAGGTTTGGTCTATTACAATACCAATTATCAGGATTTCCGGATCAAAGATAGTCCCGAAACATCTCACCGGAGGGAAATCCTAGCCTAACTGATGAGGCGGCACCTCCCTGTAACAAACTCCACGTCTAGAATGCCCCGCGTTCCGTACAGTAGGGAGGTTTGGCGCACCGGGGATCACATATGGGAGGTGCCTAACGAGCATCAGACTGTGCCAAAAGAGTAAAAGCGGGGGGGGGGGAGGAAGAGACGAAACGGAGTAGAATCAAAGGAGGAGAAAAATAATCGGGGAATTTGAAATATGTCCATCAAGCTTACGCCTCATAATTTATAGAGTTCAAGCTTGTGAATAGCACGCCTTGGAAACTTCAATCGGACATATGCCAATCTGTTTTGTTAAATGTTAGTTGCAGTTGGTGTCTTTTATTCTCTTTTTTTTTCTCACTCACCTTCCTTATAGCAGCGAGTTCCTCTGTTGGGGCATGAGTTGAGAAAACTTTGCCTCGGGATTCAGTATCAATGTTTTCTTTCGCCATAGTTAGGTTTGTAATGCCCGAAGTTTGAGTCCCCTCCAATTCTGTTCGTTGTAGATAGGTATTCAGTACTTCGCAGTTCCCTATGATTCTATGTGACTGGAATAAAAGTAATAGGAGCGTAACATGTCAAGCAGCGAATCTGGTATAATACAGTAATGATAAAAACCCCGAAAAAGCCTCCCTACAATGAAGGAGCTACTGTATGCCATAGCCCTCCTAGTACTCACGCAATGCGACCCATAGTTGAACAATCGCACAGTCACACCAGTCCACCGCTCCGCTCCACTCAACACGCTCCCATTTTCTCCCATTCCAATCCGTTAATTCATTCTCCCATCACCTTTCAAATATCCCACCTCTAACAGTCAAATACCCGATCGCTGATCCCCTTTCACTAATATCCCGCCCCTCATTGTCACCCTCCACAGTCCACTCCTTCCAGTCCCACAACTTGTGGAGGTCGCAATCCAGAAATTCGACCACAATCTTCATCTTGAACCACAAGGCAGTCATATCCGTTCTCCAAGCAAACTCGTTTATCTCCTCCATCATCCCATCCCATTGCTTCTCTGTGAGTAGTTTGTCTGCTAGTGTCATCAGGTACTGGAATTTCTGAATAGCCATGAGATGTTTGCGGAGTCTTGCTGCGTGGAGCGGATCGGATTCCATGGTTTCGCAGCGTTCGACGCTGTGCGGAGTTGACGGGACCGGGGAGGAAGAGTAAGTTGGTAAGTGGCCTCGCTCGCGGGTTGTTGGTATTTTGCGTGTTGGGGAGGGGTGAGTAGTGGTCGGGCGGGGGGTTCGAAGGCTCCGGCTTCTTGAGATAGATGGCTGATCCGTGGTTGGAGACTGTTCGATACCCATACCTCGATCGGCGTTTAGGATTAACATCGTGAAAGAAGTTCCTTGTTGAGTGTGGTGGATCGTGTGCTCGGGATGATGAGAGTGGATATTTTGGGTTGGGAGGAGGAATCGACTTATGACCCTTTTAGTTCTAGAATTGTTAGGCTAGGGTTTTGAGCTCAGTTTCCTGTCTTGTATATCTGGGATAACATGTGGAGGGTTTGCCCGCACAGTGAGTTTTCCTGATCGATACAGAATGTTAATAGCCGGGCTTCGCATAACATTTCGTAAGATGCTGTGTGAAAACAAATCTCATTGGGGAAAACTTTTTGACAATATTGCGGAATCAGCTTTCGTAACCTTTTGCGTATCCAAATCCGAATTGTGCATCTGACCCGCAGACATGCCCTCTTTTCTATGCTTGGTTGTGACTTTGGGTCAAAGCATTACTGGGGGAGACTGACCTGGTAAGGTGTGAAGGGAGCGCTCTTTGCCGTGTTTTCCTCCTCGCCTAGCTGAGAAGGGAAATTCCAACGTCCTAGACATTTTATGGGCGAGAGTGGATCTGCTGAGTTTTTACGGTATTCGGGTTCTTGCGGTATCATATCTAGAGGCTCAAAATGCCCGGCGGTGCAAGCATTAACTCACCCCCCGTGAGTCGCGTTATTTGCAGCCATGGGCCATAGGACATTCAGCTTCACTTTCTCCTCCTCTCTTTTCTCTAACAAAATATGTATTATGATTGTGTGCCTATTCCCCCGCTTAGTTTGAGGAATAGTTGTAGCCCAGATGAAGGGATCATTTTACAAACGGAAAATGAGAGATTTACCAGTGGGTTAGGAGGACTTGCGCGAGAAAAACACTACAGTGTCACAGGGAGGGAGGATGTGTTTGCCGATATCACCATAGTTTTGTTCACAAGCCAAGCCAAGAAATTCCCGCAATCACAATCATTACCATGGGACGAGAGCAAGAGGGAGAGAGGCGAGAAAATAGCTTTCAAAGCAAAACCAAACCCATCCACGAAAAGCGCAATGACGGAACCAGGAAGTCAAATGAAATGAAACAGAAAAAGATTGATAACCGGGTAGTCTGAATACTACCGATTCCCACTATTCCAATCCCTTCCCTTAGACACTTTCGCATGATTTTTTCTCCTTTTTTTTTTTGTCGCAACCCGAAATATTATGCCACTCCACCATAGTAGAAATGAAAATACGACCACCACTTAAGCACCCCACTTGGACAATTGAAAGAACGGGAAGGAGAACGTTTGCTTAAATGGTGGTCGGATTTTTTATTCTACTTATGTTCGTGAATAGGAGGGGTTGTTAAGCCAGCTGTGGGATTTATCAGTTAGTGACCGGGTGCAAGGCTGGTAAGGGAGAGAGAAATCGGGAGGAAACGCACGTGGGAGATTCCTTCGACAATGAAGCCGGTGATAGGAGCGTAGGTCCTAGTGAGATCGTCGTAGACATATACCGGGCGCTCGTGCAAGATATTCGGAAGGTTGGACTTCGGAATGGTGGTGCGCACGTAGTGATAGTGCCAGAAGGGGTAATGTGCGTTCGGGGAACGTTGGTAAACATAGTATTTAGACATCTTTTTTTGCTGAGTGGTTTGAGTTTGAATAGGTTGAGTTTGAATGGTTTGCGAGTGGTAATTGTGGAGGAAAAGGTTTTCTATTGAGGGCGAGTTGGTGTGGTGAAGGAGAGAAGGAAGGGGAGGAGATGAGGGGGATAAATAACGAGGTTAGTGCGCGGGTGGATAGTGGGACCCGCGTGTGTGCGTGCGTGCGTGACCCGAGTATATGATAAAACAAACAATGTGACTCGTGCTGGGCTTGAAACCTTCCATAGTCTCTAGGGGTTATATAGCTTGGGGAATTGCACCTACGGGTTTTTCTGTTGAACCCTTACTCTATAGCCATATTCCAGTTCTGCCGTAAATCACCTGTTTCCTTGAAATAATGGGGGAATTGATACATATTGAGAAATACCTATTAAGGCCCAAAGATTCGTCTAATATTTTGTATTACTCTAATTTTCAATTGATTTTCGAAACGCTTGTCTACAGCGGATCCTATTCATAAATACGATTCTTAGAGTTGTGCAAAGTTGGACCACGGAGCACTTACAAGCGTTTAGAAGGGCTGGTGCCGCTTCCCCGGTAGTAAGGACCGTTCTAGTCACAACCGCCTGAGCAAAACCACCCCGTTGGGCTCTCTCCCCTTGCGATTCTAGTTCAAACGAGCAGCTCCAATTGAAAATCTAAGCACGCCAACATTTTCCAATCTATTCAAATCGCACCATATGACTGGACGAACCCAGGCCACCTATCACAATTTGGAGCAAACGAAATGGGAATGAAACTCATTGCCTATACATTCAATTATCCCCACCGACCCATTGTTTCTAGCACCAATGGAAGGGTACACAAGCGCAATCGGAATGGTAGGCAATCCCCATTGTATTCCAACTGCATAGATGACCATTCACTTGGTCTTGCGTTCTTCCAATTGAGCTCCCCAGTTCTGGAAATAGAAAAAATAGAACCAGTTAATACTACCGCTCAGCATATATATAAGTTTCTTCTACCTAACTCTCTCCCTGCCTTCATTTCCACCTTCCTAAGTATCAACCTCGCCTTCCGTTCTTCTATCCAAAAATCGAAATCAAAATGGTCCGACAACCCATGACCGGAGCGAGCACGAGCACCTCCCCTCCGCCTCCTCTCATTCATCAGCGCGAGCCCCAACCCAAGCCAAATATCCTTCCTCTTCTCATCCTTCAGCAAAGATCTCTCTTTAAAACTCTTTCTAATGGCTTTGAAAAACTTCAAGAGCTCGTTGATGACAATGACTGCCCCGCGAAACAGGGTTTTGAGAAGGTCTCTCTTGCGTTGGGGGAGCTGAGTGATAGTGTCCGCACGATCAGGTGTAGGATGGATGCGTTTATTGGGATGGCAAGTGAGGCTGGGTGCATAGATCTGGTGGGAGCAAAGAAACCTGAAGAAGGTGCGGTATCTCCGCTTACGCCGCCTGCAGAGAGGACGGGGGAAACCGAGATGGACGTCCTAAGGAACTTTTCGAGACCTTTTCCTCGCAGTGGTGGGACCTCGGGGCAGCGCCAGGGTTGCGATTATGAAACGGCTTGCAAATCTATAACGATGTCGTTTCCCGGGGATACGAGCCCCGGGACAAGGTGTCGAGATCTAGAGCACAATCAGGCTCCCACCATACCAACTCTCCAGGCTCCTTCTACCACTCCGTCAGCGCAAGATGACGGAAGGGCCCTTTCCACGCAACCGAAAGTTTCCGTTCTCATCAATTCCCCTCTAGATGGTTCCAACATAAGAAAGCAAGTTAAACGTGCTTCCAGAGTCCGAGACCCATATTTCAACGAGGTTCGCAGAATTAGCGTACTTAAGGCGGGTGTAATTAGGACAACTTATTACCAGACTGAGCCGGTAGACACGGAGACTTTAGCGGCAGGAGAAGACGGAAACTCTCTCTCATCTTACAATAGTGATAACCGGTCTGTGGAGAGTATGGGGAGGATCAGGAGGATCGGGGTGATGGTCAGGCATGGCAGGAGGTTTCTCGGCTGGGAGAGTTGCAGAAGGCGAAGGAGGCAGTATGGCAAATGATTCATTCGGCCTGGTTTATTTTCTCCTTTTAGGCAGGGTGCTCTGTATCGCGAGCCCGATTAGGTGGCGAGGGAGTTCTGTTTAGTGCAATAGTACCGCTGCAGGTTTGCATTTTGAAATTTGAGATAGAATTTGAAACTGACCCCATCAAGCCCGGCCTCACCATCTGCTTCCATTTTGAAACCTTGAAACACACCCTGCTCCCTCTCTTTCATGTGTTTCAACACGATACGAGCTCAGTACTTCCTCCACCTATTCAGCCCACATTTCCTTGCCCTACCCACACCATCAGACCCATCCACGATACCACCACTGGCAGAAAAATGGCATCGAGCAACTTGGTCTCCACGAAACCGCTTCCCAAGAATTTAGTCTTCCCACTATCTCCTACTGCGCCAATTCAACCGATATCCATCCTGCGCTCCCCCGAGAAACCTAGATCATCTCAAAAGAAGTCAGTACACTTCTCCGTCGAAAACTCTACAGTGGGTACATCCGACGGAAAGCGATACCACAGAAAGCTAGTTATTGAGGCCGAACGCCCACATCGGAGCTCCAATGACAATTCGATGTATGTCATTGCTGCAGGATTATTGATGGCCCTGACTGGGATCATAGTTGGTAGCGCATATTTATACTGGTTCCGGATGTAGAGATGGGGTTGGGGCTGGTCTTAGGAGAAGGAGCTTGGTGCTTTGGTACATGAGGGGAAGGCGCAGGAGAAGGCGCAGGAGGATGGGAAGAAGGCGCAGGAGATGTGGTAGTCCTTATGCAGAGCTGAATTTTCAGTAGCTTGTTGAAGACAATAACAAAGGACCCTTTCCCGATACTGGGTAGAAGTGTCGTAATTGCATTGTGTGTGAAAATAGCGTCTATTAAACCCAGATTTAGCTTCACTAACGGTGAGGTAATTTTGGCAAACAAAGGGAGGACACATCAACCCTCTGGAGCAAAATAATATCGTTAAAGAAAGCCCGCGAAATACGGGACTCCATCTAGTACGAGCATATCCCAGGGGCCCCCGCTTCAAACTTAATCTCATCAGCAATACAGCGCACAAACCAGAGCCCGAGTTCAAGCATGACTTATCAATACCCAAGCTATGATCTCAGCGAATTTCACAGAAAGGCGAAAATGAGGGTCAGACCCCCTTACCTCATGACTTGCCCGTTCTCCAACTGCCCCCGAGGGCCGTTAGCTTGCTAGGCTCCCCAAAACCAGGAAAATTCTTATATAAGGAGCAAAGCTAGAGAGCCCAGCTACCAGGAGTAGAAACAGGCTCAGAAGAGAGATTTGGTACTTGGAACGGCAATCCCACAGACCCCAACGGCAAGAGGCACCACCAAGGAAGGGTCAGCGGTTTGGCAGATGGAACGCAAAAGAGCTATTGCAGGTGTGGAAGAAAGCGTCATCAGTAGACCAATAGCAAACGAAATAACGCGAAGATCTCACAAATACTGGGCGCACAAGCTCAGGGGTGCTCGAATACGGCGCACCTACTGTTAGCCAGCCTCAGCTCGGACAGCCTAGCCCCGCCAGCCCTCCTCACCTGCCTTCTTGCATACTGTAGAACAATACCGGTACCCGTACAAAAGAAACGGGTAGAAAGTCGAGTGACATCTGGTGACGGACCCCCTGGCTAAGAAGCATGAGGGCGGGGGTGGGCTCTATTGGCCAATCTATATGGAACTGGGGTGTTTCTGTGAGGTATAAAAGGCAACGGTTGGAATGCCGGTATGATCAATTCTATAGAGCAACGAAAAGGGTGACGAAAGAGAGAGCGGAGATTGATTTCATCTAAGAAAAAAGCATGAACGCATATATCGGTACATAATAATCGTGCGAAAAGAGGGGAAAAGTACAGGCTCTTTATAGAGATTGTCGGCATAGGGAGGCAAGAGATTGAGGAATAAGCAAAGCACAATGAAACGTAAGAAATCAACCGTGAAAATTCTTCTAGCAACTTCTCCTAGCTCTAAACCGAATTCGATGTTCCCAACCCGGTGTGCAGTACTGCCAATCCGCTCCATCTACTATATTCCGTAGCCACACTATCCACATCCAGCAGGCGTATGAGAGTGCTACACAGAGAAGTATTGCGCTAAGGGCGCCGAAGTACTAGCCACGGCAGAATGTTTGAAAATGTCGTAAAGGAGGTAAAACGAGAAACTAGACTATGGTTAAGTGTTGTGGATATCAGAAGGTTTGTGTAGAAAGGCCTAGGTGCTGTTAACCTTAACATCGGTAAATCACGGGGCTTGGAGACTGGGTTCCCTGATCCCGCCCGGTCGAGGCGTGAAACTATGAAATCGGACCTGGGATCGAGGATCCTGAACGCCAACTCCCCTATATTGTTGTCTTCACAAGGGCATCGTTTGAAGTTATGTTCCTTCAGTATAGTTTTAACCAGAGTGGCTTCCGGATACTTGAGAATTAGCCACTGTATGACTGCTTGAAAGGACTGAGCTCATGGGCCCGAGGTTTGTAAGGGGTTTCGTGGACCCCCGATGCAAGGGATAACCCCTAGCGAAGCTATTGGAAATTCCCACCTACTCGAGTCGCTTGGGGTACGCAAAAACCCAGATTAGTTTGTTTTCTCGCATGTTGTGTGGTATCTTCTCAGTGGTTCGCTTGAATGAAGAAATAAACAAATTAACCCAGGTGAATCATGTGATTGGTGTAAGCTATCAGTATTGTTTTCAGGGGAGACTGGGGGGAGAGAGGTATTAGGATATCAGAGTTTGAGAAGATGGGCGATCAAAGCCATTTAAGGAAAGCCAGGCAAATCTGAATATACCGTATACTAGTACTACCACGACATCGTACCAATTGTGATCGCTACAGCTACAAATTAGGAATCCTACATGGATTTTAGTAGGGAGAATGCTTGCGAACTACTATAAATTTACATACCATCGGGATTTATGTCACGACGGCCCGCCCGGTGCTTAGGGGGGCAAGTGATGCGGGAGGTTGGATTAATACCTCCATGTTGGATGTACGGGGGGACGCTGGTAAGCTCAATCAAGTAGTTTGAATTGAGAAGTGGTTAAGTTTGAAATGTGTCGCAACTAGAAAGGGGCTATGAGTTTGTCCCGGGCTACAGCAGGGCATTCTCCACGGAGATGGAGTATTGCAGCAATTTCTTCGAGAATTTTCTTCTGGATGTCTACTGTCTACCGCATCCGGGGTCCAGTCCTCGTGTAGCCTAGCGTAAAGATATCTAATAGCGTCACCTTTCTTGTGGCTTATGGGTAGACTCGTTACTCTTCCGGTAAGAGGCCCTCCCGTCTCTGGTCAAATGTACGGTTTTCTAGTCACCGATGTTCAAGATCTTGGAGCTTTCCCGGTTTTCTCGGGGATGTTGTCGTAGCGTCTATGCTCGTAGGGGTTCGCGGGGGGGCATCTACCGGCACTGGGCTTCCTCGGAATTGGGCACCCCTTGCCCGTGCGTTCTCGCGATGGTATCAACAGGTAGTAGCTTTTCTCTTGACGTCACAAGAGATTCGACATGCGCACTATTACCTCCGGGATTGGGGTTCTGGGAATTATCGTTGGAGTTGGAAAAAAAACAGGGTCCTCATTTGCGCCTACTTTCACAGGGTAGGGATAGACTAACTTGCGAGAGCACTCCTACCGACCTCGCAACACGACTGATGTTAAAATGCGGTCATGCGTGATAGTTGCTTTCTCTGCATGTATTTCATTTTTGGGGCGGGATGGTATATTTCTTATTTCAGGCGAGATTAGAACCTTTTTCTATATAATATTATGATATGATATATCGGGGAAGATTTCCTACCGTACCCTTATAGCCCTGGTTCTTTAGCGACCCAGGCCATTGATATTGCATTCCCTCAACACAAACCTATTGGTGCGGTGAACCGAACGACAAGCTCTGCCAAACGAGAGTCCGAATCATTTTCCGGCAGTGCGTTATGTGTGTTCCGGCCAATCCCTCATCCCACTGAATGAATGATTTGAGGCAAATTCCCTCTCCTGGCATTCTCGATAGCGAAATTGAATGATTGATATGATGTGCTTGGCGTTGTTTGTCTCTCCCACAGTGGTGGCAGATTGGGTGGAGTTTCATGTATACAATTGGCCTAATGTTTCTCATAATATAATATTGGTCGGCACTGGGGGGTTGAGAAGTGGGGATTATCCTGGGGGTAAATCTGGTTCTGCCGTTCAGGGGTCAGGGTAAATACGGGTAGATCCCGGCTTGGCATACAGACCCTAAATGCACGTCGTGGTGCGCCATGAGCCTTAGCACAGTACTGCGCAACTAGCCTACGCTCTCGGAGACTTTAGGGGAGTCGCTAACCGTGCTCTTTTTCCTAGGCGGTACGACATCTTCAGCCTAATAACCTAGTTGGGGGTGTCCGTTGATCCAGCTTTTGATTTATATTTTCCTTTCCTCCCTTCTGCCCAGCTTGCTGGGGATGCCTCGCTGTTTCCGAATGGTAGGCCTCTAGCAGCAAGAGCAAAGGGATCTGTTTTGATGGGCGGTGGGGCTACCCGATGATTGGACCACACTTTCCGGTGAGTAGTACCGGTACCGTGCATAATGCTCCCCCGATACTCAAAATATGGCAGCAGTTGGCGGGTATCACCTCAGATACGGGAATATTGCTCTTACACAAAGTGGGGTAGGTGGTTGTGCGACATATGATAAGGCAACAAAGGGGAAAAATGTTGCTGACATCCCATGTCACAAATCTAGAACCCGGCGATCTCAAAGGCACCAGCCCCAACGCTTGGCCATACCAACCTTCAAGCCAACCTTACTGGAATTGAACCTTGGTAGAAATAGGTTTAACATTGGGGTCGGACATAGGTTGAATCAAACGTGCTCAGTCTCTGCTCCGAATATCTCGTTTTTGAGTGAAGGACCAAGAGTTGGGCGTCTGCAAGAACACTAGAGTGAGTGTCCTAGAGTCGGTTAAACAGTTAGATATCGAAAGCCTGGCTATTGTTCAATGTCCGATCCCGCAGATCGGAGACCCGGAGTACTCTTGGCGCATCCACCCTAAAATACTTTCTATGTGCCACCAGTATTTTCTGCCACTCCCCCGCCGTTTGAAAATCTCTCATCTAATGATTGCAGCCGGTTTTCAAGTGCAGGAGCGAAGCGGTCTGCATCACAGGTGCATATGAGGGCAATTCAGCTACCATGGGCTCACCAAATTTACACAAATCCTAGGATTTTATTGAGATCTTGGCAGGGGTTTACAGCATTGTTTCCTAACACGAATCGTGAATGTCTCTGTCGAGGGCTGGAGGGTATTACTTCGTCTTTGAGCCGTCCGCCGTATACTATCCGAAACAACGGACGGGAGGGGCTAGACGTATATTTGTTGCCCGGGGTGGGGACTTTGCGCAGGGACGCACGTTTGGGTAACGCTATTCATGTCGCAGCTGGCAGCACTCCACACAGTCGAACTCTCGCTTTTGTGTCACGAGGTATCATAGATGCAAAATCTCGAAAACAGAGCCACAAGTCGTGTGTAGATCGCTGAGGGATGGGCTGGTGTCGGGTTTGAAAGTTATGCTAGTTGGCACGGGGTCGTAATCTATTGTCCTTGGGTTAAATACAGGCCCAGTCTAAGAGGCCCTCCCAACTCCCGGATGCGAACTTTTGCCCAATTGCCGAGTTTTGTAAAGGCAAGGTTTTGTTGCATCCAAGTAGATTGCGTATTTCAGTGTCCTGTTCTGCATCGTGGTTACAAATAGGCCAGTTTGTTTACTCCTATCTAGTATGCTTTCTTGTCAAAAGCCTTCACCATTCTTCCTATTTAAACTCCTGCTCCCCCACCGCCTCTGGATTGATACCTAAGCCGCTCTATCTTCCTTATTCCCCCGTCAATTCTCTCCACCCCCTCCACTCTTTCGTATTGCCTTCATTCCGAACAGTGATCATGGATGATCCTATCAACTTCATTACCGCAGAGGAATACTATCAGCGGGCCCAAGGTTGGGCCGGGCCTACCCGGGTGACTTCACTTTCTCAAACACCTCCAGCCACCGCCCCCCTGCCGGAGTTCTGGCACGGGGTGACCCTTACTTTTGACGACAACACTCTTTGTGTTGTTCAATTTGTTCGCCCTACTCTGTTCAGAGTTCGATACGATCCGGCTGTAAGAGACCCGGGGGATTATGATGACGCAAACAGGTGAGTGTGCGAATCAGATAGATGTTGGTATTCAATATATACTGATCACATATCTTTCATCATGGCTATAGCCGTACCATCATTGGGGACTATATGTCTCAACTTGTTCATGATTTGGATGCCTTCCTGGGCATCACCTGGGTCACTGAGCTTAAGGAGTCCGATGATCAGACGTATTGGATTTTTTCGGTGAGATTCAATTCCGATGATCAGATACTAATCTAACCCACGCCTACACTAGTCGAATGTTACGGAGGTTCTAGAAAAAGAGGGGAAGCAATACTATAAAGTTGGTGATGGAATGAAGCTTTTCCTTCACAAAGACCCCTTCCGCATCCAGGTAATTGCATAGTTATTCCCTTATGCTTGGTTGTGTACTCACGAGTGGTACGGTAGGCAGTCCGCTTGCTAACGCCTTTGCCCGACCTCTACCCAATTCCGGGAGCACCTCCGACAGCGTCGCGTGCAATTGAGAAGATTGTTTGGCAAACCTCCCCAAAAACCTTCCGCTGGAACATTCATCCCGTAGTTTCCGTTGTCAAGCAAGTTATTTTGGATGTTATCAAAGCTGGGCATGGCGAGTTTATTGGCTTTGGGGAGCAAGGAGGCACCAGTTTCATGAAAACTCCGACCTTTATGAACTACTTTAGTTAGCAACTCCTAGCAGCAAGGTTGGATGGATTATATTCGGTGTTGCTAACTATAGAATATCGGTAGATTTTGACAACATGCAATACCAGCAAGTGTATAGCAGAGGCCCTCTCGATGCCCGTGAGCCCTTGTAAGTACTTCCCTTTTGGGCTCGGGTGACTTTTAAACTCACACATCTCGCGCCAGATACCACTCCGATCCCTTTTACATGGACGTCAATTCGAACCCCGAACATGCAAACGTCTCAGCTAGCTTTTTGGACAACTATTCACATATCGCTGTTGACTTCGGCTTCACCAATTCTGGCTTTATCAGACTGGGAACCAGGTTTAATGCGATGGACATTTACGTCATCAGCGCGAACACAGTGCCGGAAATTACTCGGTTTGTCTATCCTAAATTGCTCCCTCCGCCGGATCCCCTTCTCTTTCTCTGGTATTCGCTGACCCCTGCCGGTACTACTAGGCTACATACTAGCATTATAGGAAGACCAAAACTGAAGCCGAAGTATGTTTTGGGCCACCACCAAGCGTGTGAGTTTGCGGGAATTTTCCTCTGCTATCTCTTTAATATTTTGTTGCCACTCCGCTAACTCTACGAGCCTTCTCTTAGGTTACGGATATGAGAAAGTAGAGGACCTTTACGCTGTTGTTGACCAATATCGCGGCGTCGGCATCCCTTTGGACGGGCTGCATATCGATGTCGACTTCCAAGTATACAAGCTCCCCGAAACTCGGCCAGAAACTATCTGGGTCACTAACTCCGATTCTAATAGGACGGGTTCAGAACTTTCACCACCAATCCGAAATATTTCCCTGACCCGAAAGGGATGTTCACGGAACTTCGGAAAAATGGGATAAAATGCTCTACCAATATCACCCCTGTCATTAGTATTAATGACCGGGAGGGCGGCTACTCGACTCTTAGAGAAGGATTAGAAAAAGGGTAAATATTGACCGCTTAACCGGAAGTTTTGGCAGGAGCTTCCACCCTTTATAACCTAAGATACCCAGACTAATGCCTTACTCCATCGGAACTAGGTATTTCATCAAGGATAACAGATACATAGCTGGGACTAGCGGAAAAGCAGAAGATGTCTTGTACGTTTGCTACGGTGGAGGCTCGAGATACACTATCGACCCCAAAGTCGTGAGCATAAGGCCAGACTTCGGGGATAATTAGTATGTCTATTCAGTCCCTCGATATTTCTAGCTCCTCGCTTCTAGGAGCTAACCCTGAGGTGGAGTGACTTCGTGGCGAACTGGAACGTCAAGAATCATCCCTACCACGGAGGCGTGAGCTATGGGTATGGCAACGGCACGGTAAGTCACACTACATATAGTGTGCGAGTAAGTCGGAAGGTGTTGATTTCTTTCTCTAGGCCGGGTATTACCCAGATCTCAATAGAAAAGAGGTCCGAGAATGGTGGGGCAAGCAATACCATTACCTCTATGACATGGGTCTTGAGTTCGTATGGCAAGATATGACTACGCCTGCTATCCATTCGTCCTATGGCGATATGAAGGGGTAAGAAAGGGGAAAACTTATTAATCTGGCGTTCTTCACTAACGGCCGGATTTTTTCTGCGACAGGCTACCATCCCGTCTGCTCATGAGCTCGGATGCTGTTTCATCGGCTGCGCAAACTGAGAAGACTTCGGCCGAAATTTGGGCTCTATACTCCTATAATCTTCACAAAGCAACTGCTCATGGTCTAGATACTTTGGAGCAATCACTTCCCTCCCGCAAGAACAAACGGAACTTCATTCTTGGCCGTGGAAGCTTTGCCGGAATGTATCGCTACGCTGGGCTCTGGAGTGGAGACAACGCTAGCACATGGGAGTTCTGGAAAATCACAGTTTCCCAGGTACTTTCGGTTGGCTTGAATGGCGTCAGTGTCTCGGGATCTGACATGGGAGGGTTTGAGCCGTACTTTAATCCCAGCACCGGGCAAGAAGACAAATATTGCAACCCAGAATTGTTGATCCGCTGGTATGCTGGATCCTTCTTGCTGCCTTGGTTCAGAAACCACTATGTCAAGAAGACCAGAAAGTGGTTTCAGGTACTAAAATCCTTACTTATGAAAGCGTACCTATGAATTCTACCTCCGCTAAACAAGGATCATCACCAATAGGAACCATACGCATACCCTAAGCACCTCGAGCAACACCCAGAGTTAGAGCCCGAACAAGGGTGGCTGTATCGTGCCGTGCAGGGCATCTGCAAGTACTATGTCGAGCTCCGATACTCCCTGATCCAAGTTCTCTATGACGCCATGTTCGATAACCAACTTAACGGCCTTCCTATTGCAAGGTCCATGGTTTGTCCCCAAGCGCCATGCCCCAACCTAGCTAGTCTTTTTTTTGGCACGGGATTGCTGACAACGTTTCTGGAATCCTAGCTTTTAACGGATACGCAGGATACGTCATTCTTCAACGAGAGTCAGCGGTTTCTCGATGACCAGTATGTCGTTCGAAAGGATATTCTTGTCGCTCCTATCATCAAAGGGAGGAATGAGAACCCTGGCCAAAACAGAGATGTCTACCTTCCGTTAATGCACCGCTGGTACCCGTCCAATTTGAGGCCTTGGGATGATCAAGGTGTTGCACTTAGTCTGCCGGTAGAAGGAGGGAGCGTAATCAACTATACTGCAAGAATCACAAACGAGTACAGTGGTTATCCGTTTGTCACACCGGTTTACCTCAGAGAGGGTATTAGGCTCCAGTTGCCCCCCCCTTTAGAGTCTAGAACTAATATTAGGGACAACAGGTGCTATTATTCCACAAGTTGGGGTCAGACAATGGATTGGAGATCTCAGAGGCGGCCCCAATCGCATGAAGATAAACGTCTATCCCGGGAGAGACAATGTATGTTACTTTCAGTGTTCCCAACCGTCTCGGGCACCCTATAGGGCTCTGGTGGGCATACAGCCCCGGGCGTCCATGACCGGGCGGGCAGGGGCGCCAGGGCACGGCGTCCGTCTTTCGTAATGACGGCCGTCATCCGTAGGTATTTCAGAGTGAGACACCTATAGGGCCCTGCCGTCCGCCCCGCGCAGGTTAGGACGGGCTATAGGACGGGCAGAGTCCCAGATCCGACGTCCGTCCCGTCCTAAGCAAAGACGGACGGACTAGACACTTGGGAAAACCCTATTTTACTATGTTTGGTGGGCGGGGGGGCTAACAATCTCTCGCATCCCAGGAGTACATAACGTATCTCGATGATGGTGTTAGTCGCAGTAGTGCCCCTGACGATCTCTTGCAGTACCAGGTAATGGTTGCGGTGGCGGCAGCTAGAAAAAGCCCCGACGCTGTCTCTCCTGACCCGGAGGCCAAGGGCGAATATCGCTCTGTGTCAATCTCCCAGGTGATATCCATTTCTGAGTGCCCGGGGGGATCCCAGCTGACATTCTTCGCATTTAACAGGCTACCACGCAACCAATTTCAACTACTTCCACTCGCAAAGTCACGATTGCTCCCGTGCACAGCAACTACAACCCTGTTGCAGAGCTCGGCGAAAAGTATATCATCATCCTTTGGTACGATTCGGGGGTGGACGTATCTCTGCTCAATATATCCGTTGACCCCCCCACTGGTATTCATTATGAAATTTTCAAGAACACCACATTGCGCACAGTCGTGATTGATGTTAAGGAAACTATTGGAAATTCCCCCAAGATTGTTATCTCTGTTTCCGCTTGAGATGTTTGAAATTTTATCAACTCTGAGTTACCAGTAGTTAGGTCTGAAGGCAGTTTTTACTATTTCTTTTTTCTTGCAGGCTAGGAGATGAAATAGTTTCGAATGACGATGTCAATCCAACGCAAAAGGGCTACAAAGCGCTCACTTTATGGCCGTCTCAGACCCGGCTGCGCAAGGGATTTTGTGTGTCCCAGTCACAACCAGTGTTTTAGCCCCATAATTGGATTTTGATTCCGCAGCCGCAATAAAGATCTCGTTAATTAGAGGTACAATATAGTTTGAGTGTTCAACCCCTCCGAGAGTAATTTGTAAAAAAACGAGCAAGAGAAACTAGCACCACTGCACCAATTCGTCCATCAGTAGCATTCCTAGTCTACAAACACTCTCAATGGCCTATGAGCCAAAGAGGATACAAACTAGTGATATTGGGCATGCTCACCGGCAATCCTGTTCCCACCCCCCCCCCCCCCAGTCTGTCATGTTGAGAAGCCTTTCAGTTACTTGAATTTCGGGAATCATCAGGTAAAAGGAGGAGCCTCATGAAACAGCTGACCCACTGACAGCCCCCTACCGGGGGAGGACAACCGCCCTCACTCAACGGATTTATCCGAGATCTGTTTATGCGAATCTGAAAAGGGGCATCCCTATTCCGATTTTGTACTTTATACCTAGTAGTAGTAAGACCCTCGCCCGTTTCCCCTGGACTGGAGGGAAGCGAGTGTCAGTAGATCTAGAATTACGTTAAGGTCTAAACTATGTCGAGGGACTTCTTCTCAAGATGGAAAAAAAAAAAGAACCCACCTAACTAGCTCCTCCACGTTTTTCACCCAGTTGGGCCTTTCGGGTGGAGACTGTCACCTCTCTCCGTCATGCCATATGACTGGAGCTAAGGCTGTCATGGAAAGTTTCTCGCAATCACCCAATATCACTCGGGAGGTGGCTCTCCATGGCACCTTAGTACCTATCCCGAGGCAGTGAGATTCTAGCACCCCGGAAGAGGATGCTTATAGCAACCCGCAGATAATCAGGATAAGGCATCTAGGTTATGAAAGATTTGTTCTCTCTTTGATATCCGAATTGAAAGAAAACCCCTCCCAACTTCGGGTTTGAAATTGAGACTCTGTTTTAATTGTGACCTTGAAACAGGTACCATTTATCCATTTATATCTTTGGGGATCCCAAAACATTTTCACTTTTCTTCCTTCAGTACCAACCACAGGTTTCTCTGTTGGGGAGATAAAAATGGGTAAATAAGCACGGATATCTTACATTACCAGGTTTCGGGAATCTTATACGCCTCAAGAAAGATGAACCACAACCTACAAAAAATGGCTTTACCACCCCCTCCACCCCTAGAACCAGTCAGCGACTCCATGGACTGGACCCCGGCAGGAATTCAAGTTGCGGGCTCCCGAGAGTCCCCAGACCCAACAAAACTCTCCACCTCCCTCCCTAGGGACCTCGAATCAAAATTGGTCCTTGGTGCCAAATCTTCTCCAGAATCCAAGGATATCCTCCGCCTCTCTGCTTCCAAATTCTTGGGGGATCCGTGTCCTTTGGCGGCTAGCCTTAATGGACTTGTTCTCTCAGCCTCGGCATCACAGAATCCCAAGTCCGAACCACATCAAACACCAATGGATCTTGACGAGGAAGACAGATTCGAGGAAATGGTGACTAATATCCCCTTCCTTTTCCCCTTCTTCCTTAATCCTAGGAATTTAGTACTGATAGAAACCTAAGGACTGGGATCCGGAACAGAGTTTCGATTATTCCCGGTTCCGAGTCGATGAGAGAGTAAGCTCCGACACCCAGGGCGACCCCCCCCTCTGAGAGCTAATTATTATTATTGCCATAGTGGGGCGAGAAGGAGTGGGTTATCGGAGGTTTGGTTGGTGCCCAAGATACGGCGGATCCACCAGTGCCCAAGGATAGAATGGTATGTTAACACCACCACCTCCAATGCTACTACTAGAGTGCCGGTAATTCATTTAGAAGGACTGGGAGTTTACCCCCGAGTATATGCAAAACGAGTGGTTAGGTGGGACTTCCAAGTATCGAATTTTGCCCTTAGCGCAAGGAGGACAAAAACAAGGTATGTCATCCATGGAATCTCGTTGACAAAAAGTAGTAGTTACAACACTCGTTCTTGCCAGGGAATGAGAACTGAGGATTGCCTCCAGTTCAGTCAGCCTCCAGCTCCTGGTGGCAGTATAGGGACGGGGGAGCTTCAGGTTAGTCGGATGGAATTTCTCGACTGCAGTTTGAGTCGGGGTGGGTCTCTCTTGTCAGATTATGTATCTTTGGCTTCTGTTGCGGGGGAGAGAGAAAATAACGAATTTGTGGAGATCACATGGTGGGTACTGGGAGAGAATGTGGAAGTCTTTAAGGAGCGTTAAAGGTGGTGGAGGCTTTGCCCAATTATCTACTAGCGCCCAGTATATTCGGTGATGTTGAGCCAAATTGGCCAAGATCTAAGGTAAGAAGGCAAGGCCAAGGGTTCCAGATGTTATATACCAGCATCCCCCGCACTCCATGGAATACCAAAAATCTTATAAGGGACCTCAACTTTGAATAGAAATCATGAACGATGTGGTATAACTTAGGAAATATGAAGAGGTTTGCAATCTAAAATCCTCCGGCCCAGCCTACTAAACATACATAACCCAACGAGGCGATAAATATTATTGGCGTCAAATGTTTCAAACCCAAGAAATTCAACCACATACCCCCAGCGAAAGGGATCACACTCACCAAACCTGAAGCGCAAAGTCGCAAGGAGAACACCATTATGAAAGCTTTAATACATTAGACAGTCTCAAATATTCCCAAACCTACTAAACGAGCCCGAAAACGAAAATTCTAAATGATATCTAACGATATACTAGAGATTCAGGAATAAAAGATACTTGCGCTCCACACCCAGAATAGCAGCCCGATTATTTTCCCCATTCACTCAGTCCCACAAATCATGAGCTCTTGTGCATCGAGTGGCTCTCGCATCAAAGATCCTAATATCATGGGTAGAAAACAATTGGCTTAGTCTAACCGATACTGGCAATTCAGGCATGTGTTGGAATGGGGAAAGGGAAAAGGAAAAAAACATAGTGCTATAACCTACTCTTGATACCCATCACTGGGGAAAATGAGGCGTGAAAACAAGGCTTCACGCTCCGATTCCTTTTTCGCCGCTGCGGCTCGAGACTTAATTCTATGCTTGGTTTCAGATTTTAGAAATGATTCCGGGCAATTATCCTCCTTCCCAGTAACTCTGTCAGGAGGAGAAAGCTTGATGGCAGGGTCATCCGCACGTCCTGCTTGAGCTTTGCCCTTGAGAGGCTCCTGACACTGACCTCTGGGTTTGGCAGGTCTGTATCTGGACCGCTTGTGGTGACTGGACGGGGTCAGGTTTCTGGAAAGGCTAGCTGTCATCATCTCAAGGTATGGTGCGAGGCTGCTGGTGCGGTTGGACCTGTGCGCTGCCCTAGACTGAGAGGCGCCGTCTCCAACAGACCTCTGGAGCTCCTCTGCCACCGCAGGATGACGGCCGTGCTGGGGGGACATAAGTTGCTGACGCACACTATCACGATGTTCCCCAATGTAATTGCCTGGCTTGATATTCTCTTCCAGCCATCTGGAGGGTTCTTCCCACCTCCTGTAGACGTCACCGCCTCCAGTGCTCCAAGTAGGCGGATTATTAGCAAACTTGGATTCCCGAGAATCTCTGAATTTATCAAATTGGCGCTGGAATTCCCCTTGGGACCTGTTATCAGTCACAGCATATCGGCCGATAGAGTGAACTGTAGCCTTCTCTTGATCGTGCAATTGAGACTTTGTATCACCATCTTGGTGCCTCTGCGAACCTGCTCGTCCCCGGGCATGATCCTGCGACCTTGGCGAGCATCCGTGAGCATCCCTAGGAATCCCATTGAGGTCTCTACGATCGGGGGCGGGCCTCCTTGCGAAGCGGTCTAAATACCCTTTATCGAAATTTCTCTGTTGGCTAGTGGAGGAGAGCTATTAGCTCCTAAGCCATGCGCAAACTGAGTCAAAACAGTAGCAGGGAAAACTTACAAAGAACCGTCGGAACTCCAGCTCTCCCCTCTCCTATGGGCACGAGCGCCTAGCTCTAGTCTATCAACATCGCTCAACCTCCTATCGCGTGAATAGTAATTCCTATCGGGTGAATAGTAATTATATTGAGTGGAATAATTCTCATAGGAGCTTGAATGGCGTTGACCGCGGGATCCACTACCGGGGGACCAACGAGCTGAGTTAGAAGGCTGCCCAGCCACCGATCGGCTCCGCTTGTGCGGATAATAGTTGTTCTCATCTCCAGGGTCCTCATCGGGTGGCCTAATCTGTTAGCATCCTGAGCAATGATCGAAAGGCAAAGCATTCGCGAAATAAGCACCTGTGTTTCTGAGTGGCCATAGTATTGGTTCAACCTTGAGTTTCACCAGATCTTTGTGGTGCTGTGTGTATGAAAGTGGAGTGGGAACAAAAGGCACATGGTGCGGGGGTGGCCTAGACTCATCGTTTGGATTACCGAAACAAGGGTTTGCGGCAAGATTTGAGCTTGTGCGTGCTATTCTCATTCACTTTCGGGCTCAGGCTTGCTCCTTAGCACAACCCAAGGGGAATACCCTAGTGCCCGAATTTTACGCAGTCAATGGCACAGCGGGAACGACCTTTTCAGCAGATTGTGGCTGTGTTGAGGATAGTCGAGTGAGGTATCATGATGAGTTCGGTCTTGTGCTGCACCTTTTTTTCTCGGATCGGATTACGGATGAAACTTGGTCAGTTAGAGATTTTTGATATATATTATGCAGGAAGTCGCAGATAATCCGGACTTTTTTTTTTGCAGCCCTTTCTTCCTTCGTAGGTTGTGTTCTTCCACCATCCTCTCATGTATGATAACCACTGGAAATTGGAAACAAATTCTAAGCTGTGGCTTTCGTGTATTCCTGTTTATCTGTGAGGCAATATCTAACCCCTAGCCATTTGATCAGGCAGCTCGTAGTGACCGTAGGAGTGGATGGTAGGCGCGCTTGAACACCATCTCTAACTATCTTCTTCCCCCTAGGAGCTGCATACGAAATTGGGGGTATCATACCGGGGATGACCTTTGGTATGTGGCTTTTGAGAAACAGCTTTAATGGGGATAATTTCTCCTAGCCTGGTAACTTGTTGACAAGCTTCGCAGTGGGCCCACAGGGGTCTAGCGTCCTCGAACCAAACCCTGTTAGGTCCAACCCAGCCAAAATCTATATTTCCTCGGAATAGCCATGGTTTTTGAACGAAAGGAACCGCTACTAGCTAAATATTTTAGGAGGTATCATATCTAGGAAACTTAACTATCTATTTCCAAGTATCCAAGCTAGGGTTAGATTCTGTAGCGGCCACATAGTTGATGTTTCTTTGCAGGGACTATGACAGGCCACCAGAAGCACGCAGATCCCGCTGAAGTGCTAGAGGTAACTAGAGAGTTTCCTAAGAGTGTGGATATCTTTGGGGGCATCAGAACCACTGCCTAATAGTGTAAACTAAAGTTTTCCGGCATACTAAGCAGTGTCGAGCCCCCCGTGAAGCACTAGGAGTAGGAGGGGGAGGAGAGTTCTAATGATTTCTTAAGTATTCTCTTTATTCCGGGAGATGTGCTAAATCCTGCTAATGGCTTCTGCTCCCAGCGGAGGCGGCGACAGGACGCCGCTCGGGAAGACCCGGGGAAGAGATTCAGGAGCTCCAGCCCCCGCTATTGCTCCAATTTTCCTTCAACGACATTTTGGCTGAGCAGAGTCACTTAATATCATTTATGGTTCAGTTTACTGCGCTAAAGTTGACTGTCGTCCCTTACGACCAAAGCCCCTGCAATCCCTATTATTATGATTCTCTAACTACAGGCCATCTCCAGCATATCCTTTGCCAAGCTATAGTGGAAAATGCCTCGCGAGAGCCACAGAACAGCAGGACCACCCAACCCAGCCCAACAGCACTCAAACATAATTCTCATTCATCCAAAAGCAAGCGAGCCCCATATGCAGTTAAAGCCACTAGCCTATATATCAAAAGTCAAACTGCAAAGGATTCAAAGTACGAAGTCACAAAAAAACACAACTATGAAAATTTTATATATTCGCCAACCACAACCGCCAGGGCCTTTCAAAAAGAAAAAACATTAAGGATATAGTCTCGACGGACATGTCTGACTATAAGCCGCCTGTTTCGAAAATTTATTAGAAGGTAAAAAAGCATCCCTAGTTATCACTATTTGTCTAAAGAGTCTGGAACACCGTCCATTTCATCTGTACAGCCAGAGATCACTGGAGTAGTGTCAGGTGGATCTTCCATCGCTAATGGGAGATAACCCCTAAAAACGGTTTCTGATCAGTAGCGCCCCCACTACAACCAACAGGGTACCAAACAAAGGAAGAGGGTCAGGGTGCCTACCCTCCATGCTCACGCTCCGGATGTTCAGATCCGGGGAGAGGAATCTCGCAGCAAGGCCAGTGCCTGAGCTAGTTCGGGCCGAAGCTGCTTTCCACGGGCAAGAGCAAGCTTCTTAGTTGGTGCTATGCTGTGAGTGCTACGATCAGGAACACCACTGGGGCCGGGGTCTCCCTTAGCCAGAGTGACGCTTTCAGATCCAGTCTGATCTTCGCTCTTGGGAGGGTTTTTCTCCTGCTGAACTTCGGGTGGGACGGGGTCATTTTTGGCCTCATTCAGTCGCGAACCAGGAGTGCTATCACTCGGAACACAACTCGCACAAAGAGTATCCCTAGTCAGAGAGCTGTTTTTAGGACCGTCCCGAGTTTCTTTCTCAGCAGGAGGCGCCAGCTGAGATTTAGGTTCCGCGACAACCGCTCCCGTCACCCTAGGATTTTTTAGGTAGGTGAGGTCGTAATCCTCCTCCTCCGAGCTTGACGACAAGGCTAGGTCACCACCCTCCCTCGAGACCGTTGGGGAGGTCTGGTTATCGTCCTGCTCCTTTTTCTCATTATCAGACAGCATCTGATAGTACTCCTCGAGACTACCTTTGAATTTAGCTTTCTGAGGACGCAGACCACCGGTGCGGGAAGCCCTAATGCTGGGCCCGAAAAGGGGAACATCGTCAGGTAAGAGAGCAGCGCTCGCACGATTCCTCGCCTGCCGGGCTTTTCCATGCACCAGTTCGCAGATGGGTGGCGTGAAGTCTGTGGTGCGCCAAGTGCTAGCTTTAGGAGCACTGCCGGGGTCCCACTCACAAGGGCCACTAGAGGTCCCAGCATTAAGATACAGCCCCCAGTCTGCCGAAGTACTATCCGGGAGAAGGTCGTCGGGTTCGAGTTTAGGGACTGCCATTTCGTAACGGAGTACTGGAAGTACTCCGGGCTCCCCAAATCTGCTCGGGTTCCCTTCTCTCTGGCTGCAAAGGCTGCGGCGGCTAGAAGAACGCGAGTCACTAGAACGGCTCTTACCCTCCAGAGACTCCTCCCTTCCTCTTGGGCGAAGAACGTTATTATCGGGGGGGTGGCACCCGGAAGGATCAGTAACACTGTTATCTTCGCCCAAAGATTTGAGTTCTTTAGTTGGCTGGCCAAGGTCGTGAGTTTCTGGCTGCTGCAAAGCAGGAGAATCTTTGGTTAGGTTAAATTTAGAAGAATTTCTGGTGTGGGCCAACGAGGTCTCGGATGGATCGCGAGCCCCGGTATTGCTACCCGGTGGCCTATTGGGTTCTTCAATTGCAATCCTCTTCACGGCACGCAACGGAGACCTGCTTTTGCTGTTTCTAAATCTCTGAGAACCCGCTCGTCCATCAGCACGATCCAGAGGCCTCGGCAAGCAACCACGAGCATCGTTAGGAATACCATTGCGGTTCCTGCGATCTGCAACAGGCTGGCTTGTAACGCGGCTTAGACCCCGTTCACCTAAGGCTCCTTGCTGTCCACTAGAGGCAAGGTATTAACTCCCAAATCATTTGCAAACTCAACGAAGGGAATGGCGGCGGCAGACTTACCAGCGACGGTGGGGGCTCCGGCTCCGGGGCCTCACAGAATCCTTGGCACGGCTGCTCACAGGTCTGTTCGCGGCCGAAAGAGAAAATCGACTTGAACTTGGCCTATAAGAATCCCCAGTTGGACGTGGCCTATATGAATCGCCTCTTGGAGGCCTGTATGAATAGCCACTTGGAGGTGGCCTGTATGAATAGCCGCTTGGGGGTGGCCTATATGAATCGCCGCTCGGAGGTGGCCTATATGAATCGCCGCTCGGAGGTGTCTTATAATCGTCGGCCGTCCCCTTTTGATGTGAGCGGCGATCATAACTTTTCCCAGAACCGTTATCACCCCTTAGTGCGCGGGGACCAGTAGGTATATTACTATCAAGCTGACGACCATGCTTGAGGTGTGGGCTAGCCCCCCGTGGGTTCTTGCCTTGAGGGTAAGGATCCCCCTGACCCTCGAGATTTATACCGGAAGGTCTAATTTGTTAGCAGGAGATGGGCAATGGTCGAAAGACAAAGCATTAACAAAATACTCACCTGCGTTTTCTTTTAGAGCGTGACATAGCAGTGGAACAACTTCGAGTGTCAGCAGATCTTTGTGTGTGTCTGTCTAAGAAAGGAAGTTAAGAGACACAAGGCGGGAGCAGCCCTTTTGGCTAATCTTCTGTATTACTGTGGCTAGGAATGGCAGCTAGACTTGAGCTTATTTGTGGGTGGGATTAGGACTTGCCCTGGGGTCAAGGCCTTCGTCCTGGCACAACTTGGCGGAAATACCCCGATACTAGAATCTTATGTGGTTAATATCTTGGCAGAAACGATTTTCTCACAAGGTTGTTGTTGCACAGAAATTCTTCGAGTGAGGTTCCATGATTAGTCCCGAAACATATTGCAAAGAAGTGTTCATGGCAAGAGTCAGAAAGGGGATAGTGCAATAATTAACCCACACCAAAATTAACGATCTTTATTTTTAAGGGTTAGGGCACATGGAATTATCCACTATGCATCATGCTAGGGCTAGCTTCGAAGTCCCATGGCAGACTTCAATTTCTCAACTCATGTATCTGCACCAGGCACTATTTGTAACAAATAGAGTTAGTAAGGAAAATATCCGCTTCTTATGGATTACTTTGTGAGGAAGTTAGTAGAGAGACTCAAACACAATATAGTATAAACTGAAAGATAAATGTTTCCATGCTTGCACTAGCAACTATCCGATAATCTAAGGGAAACTTAGAGTATATTAACCTGATCATACTAGGAAGGTAAAAATTTAATACAGTAAAATGATACCTCCCACCTTAGATTCTAATATTAGGTAGACCTGTCTTCCATCCAATTATTTTATGATATTATATATCAAGTTGAAGTAATCTAACCTCTCACGTTTGGGGCTTACCCTAGTGATATGATGCTAGTAAATATTTTCGTATATGCTCAAATTTTGAATACACAGAGTATAACCCTTCTCCTCTTTATAGTTTCCTTTTCACCAGTGTCACACAGACCCCCACTAGTAGTGTCCCAAATCCCCCATGATTTCTCCCACTCCTGACTTGCCACCCCTCAAATCAGTATAATACTTCTGTGGGCTTAATCTCATAGGCAAAAGCGGAGGGGGATGCTGAGAAGGTTGAAGGGCTGAGTAAAGAATAATGACTGCTGCAAATATTAGCTACGCTAGGCACTGAGAGATTAGATTACTTCAACTTGGCATACCATAAAAGAATTGGGTGGAAGACAGGTCTACCTAATATCAGAATTTAAGGTGGGAGGTATCATTTTACTGTATTAAATTTTTACCTTCCTAATGCAATCAGGTTAATATACTCTAAGTTTCCCTTAGATTATCAGATAGTTGTTAGTAAAACCATAGAAACATTTATCTTTTAGTCTAACCAATACTGTGTTTGAGTCTCTCTACTAACTCTCTCACAAAGTAATCCATAAGAAGCGGACATTTTCCTTTCTAACTCTATTTGTTACAAATAGTGCCTGGTGCAGATACACGAGTTGAGAAATTGAAGTCTACGATGGGACTTCGAAGCTAGCCCTAGCATCATGCATAGTCAATTTTGGTGTGTGTTAATTATTGCACTATCCCCTTTCTAACTCTTGTCATAAACACTTCTTTGCAATACGTTTCGGGGGTTTATTTAATCATGGAACCTCACTCGACGAATTTCCGCGCACCAACAGCCTTGTGAGAAAATCGTTTCTGCCGAGATATTAACCATATAAGATTCTATGGTGCATGCGGTCTATAACGTCAAGCACCGGCAGCCGCATTTCAAAATGTAATGCCCCAGATAATCAGGGTCAGGGTTGCTGATGGGAGATTGCAACTCCATTGGTTCCAAATTAGAGTCTGATAGTTTTGTCTTTATGGTTTGAGGCATGTTTAGCAAAAATAGGACAGCTTTATTGGGTTACCCATTTCTGCTATGCAAGCGGCCTTCTCTCCATTCGAGATCAAGAAAAGTGGCCTTTCGTATGAGTGAATTGAACAGGCTCTTTTTATCCAAACAGGTCCTCAAGCCTTCTGCTGTTTGTCTACCTTGACCTACTATTCAACTCCTTGGTATGCCCACTAGTGAACACACTCAACAGTGGTACTTCCTGCCGTGGATTCGAAAATTTCAGATATAACAACCCTGACCCCGATTACATGAGGCATTACATTTTGGAACGCAGCTGCTTGACGTTATAGACCGCATGTACCATAGTATGGGGTACTCCCGCCAAGTAGTGCCAGGGCGAAAGCCTTGACCCCAGGGCAAATCCTAATCCCACCCACAAATAGGCTCAAGTCTGGCTGCTCCCGTCTTGTGTCTCTTAACTTCCTTTCTCAGACAGACACACACACAAAGATCTGCCGACACTCGAAGTTGTACCGCTGCTATGACGCGCTCTATAAAAAAACGCAGGTGAGTATTTTGTTAATGCTTTGTCTTTCGACATAGCCCATCTCCTACCCCCGAGACTAACAAATTAGGCCGTCCGGTATAAACCCCGGGAGTCAGAGGGATCCCTATCCTCAAGGCAAGAACCCACGGGGGGCTAGCCCACACCTCAGGCATGATCGTCAGCTTGATAGTAGTACATCTCGTGGTCCCCAGAGAAATTCTTTCATCGTAACGGACCCCAATAAGCCCCGCCCCAGGGGCCTCGGGCGTGCTCATTTCAAAGAAAGTAAGACAACCCCCCGAGTCCCTTCCAACTTTGCTAACAAGGATACCAATAGCACCGGCCTACACAAAACTCATGGAAGTGGCTACTCGAGTCAAACGTGTGGCAGGAGTCATGACCAACAAGCTCGTCGCTGTAAAAGCAGCCAAGGGGGAAAATTCCTCCAGAGATGCCCTTGAAAACACGATAGCTGAAGCCTGTGAGAAGCTGGAGAAATTCATTCAAACCTATTCCCCACAGGTCAAATTTCTTAGCTTCGAAGAACACACGGCTCTTGTTAAAGCTGCCGTTCAGTGCTTGGGCGATGTTGAGACTGCCGAATTGCCTGACGACGACTTTCAAAAGGTTCTTTGTACCTTTCTGGACGGAATGGAGCTTGGAGAGAATCAAGCCACGGCCGTGGGTCTGTATCCCATCTTAGAGCTATACAAGGTGGGGGAAGAAGCCGGGGAACTTACCTCAGATGTCAAGAAACTCATCGCCTCTATCAATGCATGTCTTGTGAAAAAGAGCAAAGAAGCTGAAGCGAGGCTTGTAAGCCCCGATTACACTCCAGAGGACTACCTAACGTAAGTTTCTGGCATCGAACACCACTAAACTGCGATCAGAGGCATCATTAATGCCACTTTGCACAGGAGAATGCAGAAGCGTGTCCTCGCAATGGGCAACGTCTCGAAACCCGTTTACGACGATTGGGACAAATTTCTGAAAGTTAGCGCTCTCCCGAAGGCCACCCACAGAGCCCAACGCCCCACTTATACCGACCAAGTCTGCCCCTCCCAGCAGCCCCCGCTTCCCGTTCTCAATCCTAGTCCAAAGAACGGTGACTGGGTTAAGAATCATATGATTTCTAAGATAATCTCAAAACACCGTACAAATAAGCGACTCGAGACGAAGATGAGCAATGTCAACAAAATCACTCGTGAGCATAAGAGTTACGAAGTGAACCCCGACGGTGGGCCTATGGTTTATAGCTCTTGCAGAAGGCCCTTAATGTTTGAAGAAACTAAAGAAGCACCTGAGATGCTGGAGTACGACCCCTTCTGGAGATCCTTCGAGCTCGATAAAGAGGAGGAGGCTGGTGATTCAATCTCATATGGCTCCTCTGGTAGCACTTTGGAGTTTTGATGGAGCACCTTGTTGAGAGTTTTTTCTTTTTTGTCATGTTTGCCTCTGGTTTGTGAGATGGCCTGTTGCTATGTATGTACATAAAATGGTTTTGTCAATAAATCTCTGTCACATATTCCAGGGTATCCTTCGGGCTTATTTTATAGCATTTAAAATACCACGCTGTGCCTGGAAAGAGGGCCAGATGTGAAGTTGAACTGCTCCTTTGTTCCACCTAACACACTTTTAAAAATAAGTGCGCCTTTTGGACGTCTCGAGCCATATAATACAACCTCCCCGCCCGGCTCTCACCACAGCGCCCATAATCCAGGTTAGCAATAGCTCCCGCTGTGTACCTTGTGCCCTCTTAAGCTCAAAGTGTTCGAGCCACACTCGAACACGATTTTCGATGCCGGAGTACGCCGAACAGGTAACAAACTAGGACTGGGTCTCCGAGCCAAGCGCTACCTGTGGATATGGCACAAGAAATATGAACTTGCAATTAGTCTTCCCCTCGCTCGCTGAAAGTTGGGCAACTTGAGCTTCCCCACAAAGAATCGGGACCCACGGCCTCAGTTCAATAAGACCCCCGAGTTGGATCACAAACGCACACATGGGAGCCATCTAATAGCGGACTAATAGACATAGCCCTCATACTCTCACTCTATCTACACATTTATTACCCCAAATCACACCTCGACCTCCACCTACTCACAATTCCTGCGACCTCGTCAACCTGTCTTTTGACCTCTTTCTCGGCCTCCACAACCTCATCAATAGCACCATTCAAGTCCTCTAGCATATCGACAACTTCATCCATCAAGCCTTCGGCAAGCACCCACATCTTTCCATCCACGGGAGACCTTCTTAAATCTCTAAAGGCCCCATGTAGCATATCTGTGAGTCCGGCGAGGGTGGACTGGATCTCGGAGATATTACGGTAGTAGAGAGAGGCGGTGGCGGGATTTTTGGGGAGTTTGGATTTCATACTTGAGATAAGATTCAGGGCGTGGGAGTAGGTTTCTAGGACGCTGGTCGGGAGGAGTTCGAAGGGCATTTTGATATTTGGGGGTCTTTGGGATGTCCGGGCCTCCCGTTTTGGCCCTGCTTGCTTAAATATGTATGCGTGTTTGTTGAGTTTTTTTGTGAATAGAGGGGAAGCAATATACGGAGGGAGATGTAGTGAGTCCAACAGGTGGCTTTCAAAAGAGAGCAAGGAAAATTTTTTAAACAGGTATCAAGTAGAACAAAAATTCTCTACTTGATAGGGAATAGATGGCTTGAATATCTGCAGTCAGAGTTATCAAAGGACATGGTATGTAGTCTTTCAACTAGAAAAGAATAATGATAGGAGATTAGTCGCCTTGTTGATGCCAACCCTACGACAAGAGGGCATCTTTAGAACATTCGAGCTCTTCCAACGTGCTGCGCAAGAGCTTAGTGCCGATTCGGAAAAAAAGACCGAATTCGACTCTTTCTTTCACGCGCTTCGTTCGCGTTGCTAAAGGTAACTGTCGGGGTGTTTCCAAAACTTCTCCATTGTTTTATTGGGGTGAAAAGCACCCCTAAGCGGGGAGTTGATGCCAAGCCTAAAAGTGCAGGCAAGCGGCTTGCCTTCCCCGAGTGACTATATATGATTCCCACCCTCAAGTACTCAAGCGACCCCAGACTGTGGGGGTAAATCTCTGCAGAATCCATAATGGCCCTTAGGAGAGGCCTCCCAGCAATCGCTCCAACGGGGGATCAAAAAAAACAAGGAATTGGAGGGCTTTTTTCTATTGGCCGGGATCTGCGATTCCTGAGAGATCCAAGAGCCCTCTGTAAAGTTTGTTTTGAGAAGCTCACCGGACCTAGGTTTCCTTCGAAGAAAAAGGGGAGGGAAAAAACTAAGCCCCCGCCTTTGGAGTAATCAAAACCGCTCGAAACCTATCCCGGACCGTTCAATCTGCCCACCTCCGCTTACTACTTGCTCTACTACCCCTAGCAGATAGACCTCAATGAAAAACACCACCACTTCTACGGTCAATCTCATGCTACCTCCCAAAAACTCAAATGAGCCAGCAAAATATCTTCACCAAACCATATCACTATGGGCTACTAAGCTTAGCCTGGCCTCAAGCAAAAGGCTTTTAGCCCTACGACCACCTTGAGTTTAGTGAAATACTATCTATACATCCACCGTCCCGCTCTCGGCGCTCTCGGCCCCCGTTCCATATCTACTATCGCGGATGGTTCTATGCATGAGCTACTTACGGCTCTAGGCCAGGCCCCCGAAGAATTGTTAGCGCTCATAAAGCTATGAGAACGGCATAGGAAGCCTGGGAGACAATGACAAGCCTGGAAAAAAAACCCAGCCCCGAGAATGAAATATGGATTCTGAAGGTTCCGGAGCCGGATTGTATGGCGGGGACGAGTTCTGAGAATTTGTGGCTCAGGTAGGCGTAAAGTGCTTGAGTCAGAGCTCTGATTTCCTGCGAGTTGAAGTCACGGACGGCGGTGGGGGGCTGTGGAACAAAACGATCTGTTGAATTCTAAATACCTACAGTACCCCAATCGCATGCTCTGTGTTAATATAATAACACACTCAACAATACAATATGCGAGAGCAGACTAAAGTCAAGATAATAAATTAACCAGCAATTCAATAGAGCAAATAAGCCACTTCTAAAAAACAAAAGAAGAAGGGTCAAAACTCACGGGAATAAAAAAACAAATGTTGAACCAAACTGCTTTTTTTGTATTAGGATTTCAACAGCCTAAGTTACTAAGTCATAAGAGCGAGAAATAGAAATAGATCTCAGAAAACCCCAATCCATAACCCACCTCTGTTTATAGCATTTCCTAAGGATTATTTTTTCATCCTTGTTTGTCTGTAGCACCTGGCTTCGGGGCCTTAGTCCCATACGTTCTCAGATTCAGGAGTCGCTCAGTTCTAAACCTACATTGGATAGACTCCGCCAGAAGAGTATCGACTTCCTCGCGAAAGTTCCTCAGCTCACTAAAGCGATGGCTTGTGTCTTTCACAAGCTCATGGAACTGGTCAACAATCCTCCCAGACACGTCCATATCTTCGAGAAGATCCTCTTCGAATCTCTGCATGCGGATAATAATAGAATCTTCCACTCTATCTTGACGGCGAACGATGCCGGTCACCGTGTCTTGAAGAGTTTGAAGGTTTGCTCCAAGGGCTGTCATTTCAGCGAGGGCCTTGTTCTGGAAGTCCCTTGTAACGTTTTGGAGATCCTCGCGAAGCTTTGTATCCATGTTGGTAGCGGCCGTTAGTTTGCGGAAGGCGTCCTCGAGGACCGTGAGGCGATCTGCGATGGATGGGATGGGCTAGTGCAACTTGCGTTAGTAAGGTGTCTCCCGGATTTGGGGTAGTGAAAATACTAGAGAGGGGATATGGGGGATCGTACGTTAACCGGATTCGCGGAACGACCACGATGATCCTCAAGATAAGCTACTCCAGTTGTCACCAACCTTTCCACAAGTGGATAAAGAAAAACCTACTAGCTAACATTTCTCCATCAACAAGATCAGCTTGAGGGCAGCGAACAAGCCCATATCCATTGGAAATAGACATTGTTTTTCCTTCCTCTAGTGAGCAATCGATCCCGGAATAGAAAAGATCTAGAATATTTGAGAGAACTCACGATTAGAAGAAAATAATTCCTTGTCAGCGATGCTACTTTCGTGCTCCCTAGGGGTAGGTGGAGTAGTGACGCTAGAAATACGAGCTTCCCTGGAAGTAGCACCCTTATTAAAGTTGTTTTCATTCGAGCCCTCAACCCCGGCACCATCACGGACTTTTTCGCGTGCCCGATTGAAGTCCCCTGCCCCTTCCAGAGCCAAAGGTAGCGTACCCCTATCAGGAACAGTACCCTGTATAAAAGGCGCGATTGGAGGCTCCCGCAAAGCGCTTGTAGCATGTTTCCTCTCCAAAGGTCCCACCTTCTTTTCACCCACCTTCCTTGCCTTCAGAGTAGACTGGCGCTTGCTAGTAGTGGGTCCCACAAGCTTTGCCAATTCAACCTCCGACATATCCGCAGGGTTCCTGATTGTCACCGGAGTAGATACTCTGCGACAATTAAAATCATTCTTGCCGGCAGATGTCTCAACAGCCTTTTCTTGGACACTAAGGTCTACTCTAGCATCGCTTTCATTCTCTTTCTTCTCCTCCGGCTGCTCGGTATAGTGCGGCAACTCATTACAGTCTCCAACGGCTACCTCGTCGGGGTTCGCAAGAGGTAAGGCAAGCCACTTCTTACCCTTTTTCCGAGACTGCACTGTAGAGATATTAGCATCTTGTATCCCCACCAAGCTAGGGGGCATACTTGGGGTATTGGGAGCGGGGATTTTGCGCGGAGCAATAGGTATATATGGTGCGATAGTGGCCTCGGGTGGGAGAGCGATTGCGGGGTGGCTCCCCTCCAGCCTTGATGATCTTTCTTCCCTACGAGGAGGCGACGGCTCTAGGGAATCGCCCCCGGGGAGGAGATCTTCGGGCATAACTAAGTAGGACATTATTTTGAAACTGTTGGTCAATAGGTAGTTGGAGAGTTCGGCGTTGTGTGGTCCAGGTAGAAGGGAGAAAGGTGGAGTGACAGAGGAGAGAAAATTGATGAGCGGTGGCAGAGAGGCGGTTACTCTAGGAGCGTTCCCACTCACTAGTATAATAGTATATTTTGTGGTGCCCTAGGGCTAAAGAGTTTCTTCCTTCAACCATAGTAATTCATGCAAGGGCAACATACGCACAGCTGGGAGCGGACATTCCGGGATATAACTCAGTGCCCAAGCAAGTGTCCTTGTAAATCTATTCCACTGAGTTGGAGAATTCCATCATTGCCCATGCCACGGATGTCGAACTCGTCTCAAAAGATTACTATACACTATTTTCAGGTACGGTGCTCGTATCGCATGTTTCGAACAATTATAATGCATGAAAGTGGGAGAGGCGAGCTGGTCAACTAGCTTCTACAGTGACAGCTTGGCCAATGAGAGCTTCTGAGAGGCTGTTATCTATTTTAAAGACACAAAATCCTCCAGAACTATCAATTTCGGATGCAGCTTACGCGCGAAAAAGTCCCGCAAACAGGATGCTTCGAGATCACCCCCTTACCTTGTCCCCAATATCGCTGGAGCTTCATTGGTTAACGAGTGATTCCCTGTGGAAACTCCCTCAGACTACCTAGAGGAAGCCCTGAAAATGGCGCCCAAGGAGCGGTAGTAGAAACGCGCTGGGAGCGGAATGGCTATAGCCTACACATTAATCATGCCAGCTCGGTTTACTTTGAGGCGCAAATCGAGAGAACCGTGTGCTGTGGAGGGAGAGACTGCCGAGGCTGTTTGTTAGTTGGCTTTAGTGGCAAGAAAGCCAGGGTTCCGATTAAACGTGATTGAGCACAATATCCACCACAGCCCACATTTACCTATCAGAGTTAAATAATGGAGAAAAAAGGTACCCGCAGTACTCTGCGTCGCAGGTGGAAGTTGGAAAATAGTACAGTGCCCAAACGATCCAGAAAGCCACCCCCACTTCGACGTAGATGAAGTACAACTCTTTCAATATCCTTTGTAAGAAGTGTTACTTACTATATACTACTCATCATTCATTCGCTACTCACTTATCTGTCTCGCACTCTGCTAACCCTATAGAATGATCAAGCAGCAAACTCCAACATTTGCAGAAGCGACTTCGGACTTCGGACTCTGGCCACGCCCTCCAAGGGTGGTGAAAAAACAACAAAAAAACTGCAGCCCTAAGGCATTACCAAATAACTACTAGCATCAGTGGTTGAACCACCAGCCATCCACACAAGTTGACCCTTGAGAGGTCTAATCCAGATACAAGCAATACGATATTACTGGCAGGGCTAGTCTCTTTGGTATTTCTAGCAACCCTAAGCCCATTGATTTCCTCCCCAGGTATCTACCGTTTAAAACCTATTCAGGGTATATTGAGGATGTGATTATATCCCTTGATCATGCATTTGACAGGATCGGAAACAGAAGACTCTAGGGTCTCCGAAAACAAATATTAAATGCCCTGCAAGGCAAGATAGGAGAATGCAATGTTGATGAAGTCGTTGAAGGGTCTGAATATTTAGTTGCTCCCGGGAGATGTTTCATGTGTAGCAGCCAGTAATCCACTATGAACATTACTGTAGAGCCACCCCAAAGACTAAGCAGACCGATCACACCAAACGGTAGAGAACATCAGAGATCAACCCCCTCAACATCCCTTAGAAATATCACCCCAAAACATGCTTAGATAGTAATTGAGGGAAATTTCCTGGGTCCAGGAGAAGAAATACGCATCCTCCACAGACGCTCAGGTCCTGGTGCGTAAACTAGAAACCAGCCCAATAGCACGGTATCTCTCGACAATCCCCAGTCATAAAGAAGGTCCTTTGAAAAGGGCATCATATATCACCTCTTAGAAGACTCTATGCCCGCTGGTTGTCGAGAGTTTAGGAGCGATATTTCTAGGATGACGAAACCCTTCCTAACGTAAATGATTATCCCCGGAGGTCCTTACTCAAAACAGGGTCCTTGTGTGGGTAATATCAGCTATTATTGCCTCTGTTTAACCCCCCCACCATGATTTTTTCGATGGATTAGCAGACCGCTTAAAGTTTAGAACCAAATAAGTTAGATTAGTTTTTTTATACGCGAGCTACTCTCTAGGAAAGGGATTACACCCCCCCGCCCCCCCCCGTCTGGCGATAACGCTGCCGCCCCCGGGCGTGCCCCCAGCTGCTTCATTTTCCGGTAAGCCTGGTATCATACCTCCACCGAAAAAGGCGATTTAGCGGGGGCCGAATGGCTCTAACTTAAGCATTAGATCCAACCTTGCCCTACCGTTACGTAAGCCAGATTTATCAACCTCTCAATTCCACATGAGTTTCGCCGTGCTCAGGCTGGCCCTGGAGTGAAAGACCCCGTATGAGTACTGTACAGTGCCAAAATTACCCTACTTAGTATAATATCATATCATGCCGGTATTGGCCCTCTTCTACACTCAATAAAATTTTGAAGAGTCAAACCCAAGCCATTATCGGGATACTGCTCATGTTCACAATCGGGCATTTAGGCCAGGGGCAATTTTGCGATTTCCATAGAGACTCTTCCCAAGATCCATGCTCATACCCTCACCAAGGGGTAGGGCCTGCTAAATGTACACAATTGCCGCATACATTTGCCATCTCTGCCTACGAAAGGACGATTTAGTAAAGAAAGGAAATATATTTGACTTACAAGTATGATATTACTACAGCACAGGTAGTTTAGCTCGTCGCCCATGTACCGCATGGCACGTGACAACAGGCTTCCACTGCCAACCTTCTCTGCTTATATAATCAGGCAGCTTAACCAGGCAAAGTACTCAAGTATGATATCATACTCGCGCGTCTTTGCCAAGAATACCTCCGCTAGCCGATACCTGGGTACTTGTGCACTAAATGTGGACTCTGACGACAGCAACAACCAGTGGCAACTTCAGTGAGCAAAGAATACTTGTACCAATCGTGTTCTTGCATACGCAGTGCCAATATTCCCTTGGATCTCAATACACCCCTCTGAACCTAATCAAGAATCACGACTGGTTTTCTGTTTTTTTTTACACTTCAGAATGTGGATGTTTGGTATATGGGTTAGGAGATGATTGCTTTTTTCATCATATGCAACACCCTATTGTAGAAGTAGGTATTCTTCATGTCCTGCAATCCGGACTGAGCCCGGAAAGTACTCCACTTTCGGCTAACGGAGGTATTCTTGGCAAAGACGCACGAGTACCGTATTAGCTGAGGAGAACCGCCTGGTACAAGTAGTATCATACGTTCAAATAAGATTTTCATCCTAGTTTTGTCTCAAAATCGCAATAAAACGCCATAAGCTAAGGGGGTGTTTGGCCCGTGTGTTCAAATAACCGTTATTTCAAAACGCGTTTTGTAGATTAGATTTTAGATCAGATTTTGAATAGACCAATCACAATTCATAAAAAGGGATTATATAAGGACATTTTCAGATGATGTAATGCCTTTTCCTCTCTTTTTATTGGGCTGTTGAAAATCTGATCTCAATCTAATCTGCAAAACGCGTTTTGAAATAACGGTTATTTGAACAGTGTGCCAAACACCCCCTAACTCTTCACAACCTTGACTATGCCTTTCCTGGCTCTGATTTTGACGCAGTTGGTTGTAAGTTTCACCTCAGCCGCTTCTTATTTCAACGTAAAGGTGTCAGGCGGTTCTCATTAGTTAATACTGTTACGTTTTTATTTTGGCTTTCTTATTTTATAGCTTTTTTATCTGAGGATAACTTGGGCTTGATGTATTGCTAGTCATGATCTCAGAGTTAAGGGTTGTTGCGCTTCTGGCGGGGGGGAGGCTGTCTGGGGCTTGGCAGACAGGGGTGGTGTGTTAGTTAGGTTTTCTTCTCTCACGCTATCTCTTTTCTTTTCTTCCTCCTCCAACCAGCGAGGTCAAGAGCAACGAAGTGGATTGTGAGAGCAACACAACGGAGGAACCGTTTGTTTGCAGTTTGTGTGAAAGGGAAGTGGGCTTGGGTTAGTTAGAATTACTTTGTGGCGGGAATTTGTTTCTCTTTTGCGGTTAGGTGGTTTGGTTAGTTTAGAGAAGTTGAATTGATTGAGGCTTGTGCTGTTTACCTTTCTACTTGGAAGTTCGTGAAAGTGATAGTAGTTTTTCTGTACTTCCGCCGTTTAGAAAGTAGATAAACTGAACCCAAAATTCTTTGTTTTCAATACGGTGCGCTAACCAACACCACCACTCCGATAAGCCAGCAATACCAACAATCAAAAGCCCGACATCCAACCTAACCGAACCTATGTCCGGGATGCCTAATCCAACCCGCTAGAAGGCTTCCAGACTTCTTGGGGCAGAAACGGCCGTGAGTTGCGGAGATCGACCGCAGCATGGACAGAGACTATCGAACACCCCTCGCGTGGGCAGCGATGAACGGACATATGGAAATCGTGAAGCTACTGCTCGCGCGGAGTGACGTCGCTGCCGACATGCCAGACAAAAATCACCGAACGCCGCTGGCGTTGGCTGCAGAGAAGGGGCATGAGGGGGTGGTGCGGCTACTGCTCGGGCGGAAGCATGTTAATCCGGACATGCCAGATATTGTTGACCGGACTCCCCTTTCATGGGCAGCCGAGAAGGGGCACGGGGGGGTGGTGAAGGTACTGCTAGAGCAGCAAGATGTGAAACCCGAGGGACACGACATATGGGGCCAAAGACCGCTCTTGTTCGCTGCGAGGGAGGGACATGAAGGAGTGGTACGACAGCTACTAGAATGGAAAAATATCGATCCCAACCGAAAAGGCTGCTTTTGCAGCAGCACACCACCCTTGATGGCTGCGATACGGAGGCCCCCGCCAGTGGTACAGCTACAAGTACTATTGACGCAATGGGGTGTCGATCCCGATATGGTGGATAATCTTGGACGAACGCCACTATCGTGGGCTGCCGAAAAAGGGAGGGCGGGAGTAGTTAAGATGCTTTTGAAACGAGAGGACGTCAGCCCTGATACGGCAGGTCACGATGGTCGAACGCCTCTACTGTGGGCCTCTAGAAACAAGCGCGAGGGGGCAGGGGTAGTCAAAATACTTTTGCAGCGAGAGGACGTCGATCCCGATACAGCAGATTGCTGCGGCCATACAGCGCTCTCGTGGGCTGCACAATGTGGGCGTGAGGGAGTTGTTACGATGCTTTTGGAACGAGAAGACATCAATCCGGATAAGGCTGACACCAAATATGGTCGAACACCACTGTCTTTGGCCGCCTGGAAGGGACACGAAGGAGTGGTAAAGATGCTTTTAGAGCGAGAGGGGGTCAATGCTGAAGCAATAGACCCCAATGGTCGAACAGCGCTTTCGTTAGCTCACTCGCACAGACACGAAGGAGTTACGAAGTTACTCCTCAACCGCAAGGCTTTTGCCATCAGCCCGGCAGATTGCAAAGCAACACCTGAACTCCCCCCACCACAGCCGCCTGGGTCTCAATGCCCCTCTGGGCAGGCCCAGAGATCTCAATTGCTGCAGGAGCCTATAACCTCCATCTTCCTACCCCACCCGCCCTCGGGATAGCGATCAATTAGTACCCCCCCCCCCTCGAACGGCATCCAGGGATCCAGCGATTAGGAATGAACACAAGTGGTTTCTTCTTTTCTCCATTAACTATAACTTCGGCCCTTTCTTCTATTTTTTCCCTTGGTACAGTGTCCTACCTCTCACCCAGAACCCGTGTATTCATATGTGTTACTCTAAACACCATCCCCCTTTTACCTGTCATCTAGTGGGGAGCTTTCCTCTTAGTTGCTCTCCATATTGAAATATATCATACCTTTTAGGCTTTCAGAGTCTATACCCAAAACACACTATCGCTAATTTCCGATAAGACAGAAAGCCGGGAGCCTTGTGCCCTCGGTAATTACAGTAGACTACTCCGCGCGCTGTGAGTTTTTGGGTGATTTAAAAACCACCACTAGTTTCCGAACACGACTAGATGCCTTAGAAAGTAGCAAATCCCTAGAGGCGCCGCGAAGGTTAGCTTTCACCCCTACGATCTCGGGGTGTCGAAGGATTGAGAGAATATTGGTAGGACAGCGAAGTTCCTGCTTTCTCAGAGAATACAATCAAGATTCCATTTCTTCCTCCCACCCTAACCCCTCTCGCTCTGAAACAACGGAGCATCTCAAGTAACGCGGATGGAACATGAGGAAGAAATAGAAGAATACAAGCAAAATAGAGCCAACGCCCCGAGCCAAAGCAGCAAATTGTTTTTCGTTTCCTGAAGTGTGGAGGCGCGTATGCAACTGCGGCAACAGCAGACTAGGACGTGATTCTACAGTACCCGGACCGGTAATAGGGAAGTCGCAAAGCTACTACCATACCTGAATACTAAGATATCAACTCTAACAGACAGCGCCCCTAGGGTAGAGCGCCACCCGCACACCTCCGAGTTCGGAGGTGAGAGAGTGATGCAGCTACCACTTTAACCAGAAGACATTATCCCCGACACCGAACAACCACAACCGCCCACCACTCTCCATAGCTGCCAGGTAAGGGTGAGAAAGGCGAAGGAACTCCTGGAGCAGGCAGATGTCAACTTCCAAAGGCAAAATATATGGGGTGGGGCACCACTATCTCTTGCTACCGAGAGCAGCGAAACTGCTCGCTGGGCGGGGATCATTACAAGCCGACATACTGGGCAACAGCGGCTAGACGCTATTCCCGTCGAGCGCAGCCATTAAGGAGCGGCGGAGCTACTACCTATCTACGAATCCAGAGCCCTGAGCACGGTTTTAAGCTTGTAGGACATGCGCTTCCTACCTGCTTTCCCAACGCCTCCAGAGACCACAGATTTATACCGCGTCTTGCCCTGTGCACTTCCTACGGCGCAATACACTACCCCCCAGAATCTCCGGGCTCGGCGTAAGAGTATATACAATGTTTCCCTACATGGCGAGCACCCGGTGCAGCGAGCACTGGCTTACAAAATGCTTTGAGCTACGGCCTAAAAGCGTATAGTATAACCCATGCTAAAATGTGGTGGGTGCTGGCTACGCTGGGTGCTCGCTTCGTAGGGAAAGATTGTAACGCTATCTCCGTTTTCCCGCCGGTAATGGGGGTGTTCAGGCTATATATTTCCTGATGGAGGGCCCTGCGCGTCAAGTTGTACCGTGGCCTTCCTAGCGCCAGTACAGACCCTTGACTTTCTCCCGTATTTCTTTACATATCTTTCCCCTGCAAGAAGAAAGAAAGAAAGAAAGAAAGCCAATACCCGCGCTGTACCTTCAAACACCGTACCAGCCCCCAAAGTCGCAACATAGAAAGTAGTAAAACTTTAGTAACCATGCACTATAAGGAGACCCCCAAGACTAGACACTGCGCGTAGTGGCCAAGTTGATAAAGTGAGACCCCTACTATTTTTTGTCGAAAATTTTCCATTGCGCGGTTTCCTGTAGACACTACCAATGAATTTCTGAATTTCAGTTGGCTGTATCTTTCACTAAGAGAGTGCCGTTGAATAAAGGCTCCCTCTCGGAATTGAACAACTAACTTAGTAAACCCGTACGGGTTAGAAGAGCATTCTTCCATCGCTATTGATTTCTGAAATTTATAGGTTTACGTCTACGGGCAGCCATCCGTTGTTTAATCCTCTCAGAGGTAATGTAATATACAGTCCCGTCTAGAAGGTCTCCGCACCCCAGACTCCGTCACCGTTGCAAGTGCTGCTTTGTCCACCTTTAGTCACCTAGTCAGGGAGATGCGTCCATCGACCACATCCAATATCTCCAAACTGCATAACAATGTACGATATATGTATTAGTGGTCATCACAGATCACTCGCCTAACCGCTCCTCCTGCGGTACGCTACACACCCCTCGTCCTCCCCCCCACAGAGCGGACTCACTAAGTGAATAAGTAAAATAACCAAAGGAGAACGGAAGGTAAAAGAAGGTCGAAATCAAGCTTCCATCTCCACTCTCCCATCTGTGCCATACAGCTCCGCAACCCGCATAGTCCCAGCAGGCTCCTCATCCGCATCAGCACCGACAACCGCGCTCGGGGCCCCACCGTTACCACCATGCTCACCACCGGTATACTCCGGCGCAGGTGCAAGGTTCTCAACAACCTGTCGTTCCCTACCCTTCTTGAACCCCCACCAAGCCCCACCAGCAATCAACGCAATTCCACCAAGGCCTACGCCCACACCGATTCCCGCAATTGCCCTAGCGGATAGTCCAGATCTAGTGGTGCTGCTAGGATCCGCTGGTGACGAGTCTACTCCAGTTGTGGAGGGCTCGACTCCTTTGGAGTCTGATGTTGCCGCTGCCGACGAGTGTGCTCGCGTGCTGTTTGCGCCGCTATGGGCGGTGCCGGTGCTCATGGGGGATGGCGTGCTGGTGGCGGATGATGTGCGAGTAGCGGATGGCGTGCCAGTGGCCGGGCGCAGCTATTCCTTTTTACTCCTACGTTAGGCTCCACTTCCCGCGAGTGAAGATAGTGAAGGGGGAGGAAGGACAAACCCCTGAGGCTAAAAAACCCGCAGAAAATGGCCACCCGGGGTTGCCACAAACGGACGCAGGCAATAAAGTGTCGGTTCGGGCCGGAAGCCCGAATATGCCGGGTGGGCAGCAGAATGGGTCTTGGCCTACGTTCTGCCAGAGTTTCCAGCCCGGGTCCGCACAGACGGGGAAAGCCTTTATTACCTCCGCACAAGATTCCTCTATCCTTACGTTAGTCTTCAACAAACTTGCGCACCAGCCCCCCTTCCACTCTTGCCTATTGGGCCAAATACAACAATATAAAAGAGAGAGGGAGAAATACTAGTAGGACAGCAAGCCAATCCCCCCGGGCTACTTGAAATACAGAACATATCCTTCGGACAACACCCGCTATCACCAGTGCACTTTTGCGTTTCCGCGGGGCAGTCGGTCACCTTCAGACCCCATCCTCCAAACGAACTATTCTGACGGGAGAACAGGAGCCGTTTCGCACGGACTGGTTCCGCATCGGCGTTTGTGAGAGAGGAGGTTATGAGGGTTAACGAGATGAGGAGGAAGGATCGTGAGGTGAGCATGGTGAATGTGAAAGTATTCTATAAAGAATGTGTCTCAGTTTGAAGGAGAAAAATTCCAGCTATTCAACGATCGTTTGATGAACTCGATTACTAGGCACACTCACTCCCCCTCCGCAGGATAGAAAACGGTAAAAGGAGCTAAGGTGTATGGGGTGGGGGGGAATAAGGAGATATACATGTGTCCACGATACCAGTATTCTACCATACTTAGGGGCTACCATAGAATCTCATAAAAGTCGGGATGGTGCGTTATGATTTTCTTGAACCCGCCCAATCGCCGCTGTCTATATGCTTAAACTGTGGCAACTCAGCGTTCTTCGTGCATCCCGCTTGGTTCGGGTGCCTTAAGTTTCACCTTTGTCCGCTTTGGCGCCATTCCGACCTTCATGAGATCCTACGATATTCGGCGCGGTAGGACATGCCTGGACTTTCAAGCATGGTTTGGATAACTTACGTAATCCATTTGAGAGCTCTGATTGGTTTGAGTGGATTATGTAAGGGTCCAACCCCCAGTTTGAAAGTCCAACATGTCACCCCAAACAGCCCTTTAATCAAGACCCCCTCTCAAGCACTAGTCACACAAAAGCCAAAAGGAGACAAAATTGAAACACCGACAGTTCAAATCCACCCGTTATGCCGTTCTACTACGAGTACCCGAGCAGTGCATTAATCAGGGAAGGTGTGTGTACTAGTACTTGTACTTGGGCCAGGGATAAAATCCATGAAAACCAGATGTATTATAGCCCTTCTTGTCACAGTACCAGCCAGGGCGCGAGAACTTTTGGAACGAGGCTGTAACAAGCTCGATAAACCAAATACCGGTAGTCGAGCCTCACTAGGGCCCCTTGGAAAAGCAAAATTTACCAAGTGTTATCCTTAGAGCATTCACGGGATTTCCTCCCCTTTAACACATACTCGAGTATACTCCTGCATGTGCAGACGGCCTATAAACTTCATTCTCACCCCTCCAAAGGCTAGCGGACGCCGGATAGGTTTAGCTAGGGCAAATATACCGTAAAATCTCAGGTATGATATAACGAACCCACCTAGACTACGGTAGCCATGCAGCGAAATTAGACCCTCTGATTGAAGGAGAGCTTGCGAACAGGCCAGATAACATAAGCAAGCCTCTCCTGACGTCCTCTTAGGCCATTCAAAGCTCTGAAAACTGCTGCACGACCAGTCCAGGCGAGTTCGTTATACCTGAGATTTTACGGTATTGAATTGTGATATCATACTCCTGTTCACGGACTAACCCCAGTACCCAAGTAAAGCAAAACGAAAGCCAAGCAAGCGCAATGGAGGAGAGAAATCAGGGCTAAGATTAAACCCTTTGCTCCCGACCAATAATATTCTCTTGGAATGTGCCCTTGTATTAAGCTTATTCGGTTGTGGGGACAGGATTTGTCCCCCTGGGTTCACGTGGTACAGCACCTTGCCGCAACACCTTTTTGCAGACGATTTCGTCACTTTTTTGTTTTCTTTTGTTAAGTCTATGGTTTGTTCGTATATCAAATACCGGAAAATCCATGGCATTCACTTTGAGGTCCAAAAGCCCCAAAACCAAAAGAAACATCAACCCTGTAACAGGAATTGCCGTTCCGTTAGCGTGATACTCTTAGCATTGATGGGTTTCTTTTGTTCTGGTTTTAGTATGGATTTGACTTCACCTCCAGAATTACTTACCATACCATTCCAGTAGCTATACAACAATCGGCAATGATCGTAGTTGCAAGATTTCTGAGTTACTTTCGCTTTGGAGAAGCTCATGCATTTAGGACCTGTCTCCTTACTAGCAGGAGACGCCAGACTTGAGAAGAATGCTTCGAAACAATATACTTGGTTGAACAGTAATCTCCTTGCCCCCCTCTCACCCTTTGACTAAGATCTCTTCCCCTTTAATCCTTCAGAATACTCCTTTAAGACCAGTACTAGCACGACTACTGCTGGTCTCCATTATACTTTGATAGACAGGGGAAAGCCTGTTACAAACCCCCAAGTAAAAACATAAAAGGATACAAACCACCAGTCCATGCATGCATAATTCCACCCGACAACAGCAATTTAAGATCCCAAAAGTATATTTATATTGATGGTCATCGCAGATCACTCGCCTAACCGCTCTTTCTACAATACGCTGCATACCCCTCGCCCTCTTCCCCACAGCGGATCTACTAAATCAATAAAGTAAAAGAATCAAAGAGAACCGAAGGTAAAAGAAGGTCAAAATCAAGCTTGCATCTCCACCCTCCTCCCATCTGTGCCATACATCTCCGCAACCCGCATAGCCCCAGCAGGTTTCTCATACGCACCAGCGCCGACAGCCGCGCCCGGAGCCCCACCACCACTACCACCATGCCCACCAACAGTATACTCCGGTGCAGCCACAAAATTCTCAACAACAACCTGTCGCTCCCGACCCTTCTGCTGCCCCTTCTTGAACCCCCACCAAACCCCACCACCAATCAACGCGATTCCAACAAGGGCTGCGCCTACACCGATTCCCGCAATCGCTCCAGTTGACAATCCAGATTTAGTGGTGGTGCCAGAATCCGTTGATGACGAGTCTCCTCCAGCCGTGGAGGAACCGACTCCTGAGGAGCCTGAAGTTGCAGTTGCCGACGAGCGGGCTCGCGTGGTGGTCGCGCCGCTGTGGGCGGCGCCGGTGCCGGTGGCGGATGCCGTGCCGCGAGCGGGGACCAGCTATTTCGTTTTACCCCTACGTTAGACTCCACTTCCCACGAGCGAAGATAGTGAAGGGGAGGAGGGACAAACACTTGAGGCTAACAAACTCGCAGCAACTGGCATCCCGGATTCAGCACAACTGGACCCGGGCCCGAACGTGCCGGGTGCGGTCTGATACCCGAATTGGCCGGGTAAACAGCAGAATGGGTGTTGGTCTTCGTTCTGCCAGAGTGTCCAACTCGGGTCCGGGCAGACGGGGATTGTCTCTATCACCTCCGCACAAGATTCCTCTATCTTTACGTTAGTCTTCGGCAAGCTTGCGCGCCAGCTTCCCTTCCACTCTTGCCTATTGGGCGGAAGACAACAATCTGAAAGAGGGAGGGAGAAATACTAGTAGGACAGCAAGCCAATCCCCCCATAAGACTACTCGTGACACAGAACATATCCTTCGGACAACACCCGCTACCACCAGTGCACTTCTGCGTTTCCGTCGGGCAGTTGACCATCCTCAGACCCCATCCTCCAAACGAGCTGTTCTGACGGGAGAACAGGAGCCGTTTCGCACGGACTGGTTCTGCATTAGCGTCTGTGAGAGAGGAGGTTATGAGGGTTAACAAGATAAGGAGGGAGGATCGTGAGGTGAGCATGGTGAATGTAAAAAAGTATTTTATAAAGAATGTGTCTCAGTTTGAAAGAGAGAGAGAGAAAAATCCAGCTATTCAACGACCGTTTGGTGAACTCGACTACTAAACACACACACCCTCTCTCCGCAGGATAGAAAACGGTCGAAGGACCTGGGGCCTAGGGGGTGGGGGGAATAAGGGGAGATATATGTGCCCACGATACCAGCGCTCTACCATACTTAATCAAGCCCCCCTTCCCGAACCCAGCACCAGCCATACACAAGCCAAAATAAGACAAAATTGAAACACCGACTGTTCAAACCCACCCGCTACGCCGTTCCACCACTCGAGTGGCGCATCAAGCAAGGGAGGTGTGTGTAAGGCAAAATGAAAGCCAAGCAAGTGCAGTGGAGGAGAGCAATTGGGACTAAGATTAAACCCTTTGTTCCCGACCAATGATATCCTTTCGGAATGTGCCGCTGTTTAAGCTTATTCGCTTGTGGGGACTGGATTTGTCCTTTTGGGTTCATGTGACACGATATTTTGCCGCAACAGCCCCTTGCGAAGGAAATCTTCACTAATAATGCGGTTTTTATAACATGGGTGATCACTCGGGGGTGGTCATTGTGGAACGGGCGTGGTTTTGTTGGGGCTGTGCGCCCCGGTTGTTTGGCACGATCCTCAAGCACATTGTGTTGTGTTGCATTGGTAAATTTAAGTTTAGATCAGAAAGTTGTCACGAGCCGGGCTACCGTACTGGAAAGAAATGGGGCGGCTCGGTAAGTTGAGGAGTGTGGGCAACGAGGGGATCTTGATGGAGAGCAGTGGATTTGTTGACTGATAAAAGTTGCTTAATGAGGGCCTAATCAAACTTTGTCCAATCCCATTCTCTTCCTGACAGCTCTCTCGCCAACCACTAATTCCGACGTCGACGCTGCCGCATACAGCTCTTCGAGCTTCTTCTCAATCCTACAAGTATCGTAATGAATTCCGTTAGGAGGGCCTTTCTCTCTCAAGGAAAGGAGGTTAAAAACGAACCCATTTCCGCCCCCCTCATTATCAATATCGGTAAACTCCTTCGTGAACTCGCCGCCCAGAATTCGTTTTTCTAAGCACATGCAAGTAACCGTAAGCCACCGCCACCAAGAAACGGTGAATTGCCGGTCTGGAAGTGACCAACGCACCAGCAATGTTCTTGAAGGATTCTTGCAACCTGGTAACGTCCATGCCCAAACTGGCGCTGAGCTGGCCGTACTGACTGACGGTACTATGGTACTTTAGTTGTGAGATGAAACCGTCTTCGGCGCATTTCTCAAATACTTCCGCAGGCTCTTTGCTCAGCCAGAGTTCGTGAACGAGAGCCTCGTCGGAGCAGCCGAGTCGTTTCAACTATTATGATCAGCAGAGGAAGGAGGCGAAGGAGGAGGGGAATGATGGAGAACAGTTGAATACGCCTCTCTAAAGGCGACAATAATACTCGGCCAAATCGCTTGCTCGGTGAATAAGTCCATGAGAGTCTCGTCGCGAGCGGAACACTCAACAGCGCCGGCCGTGAGCCCTCCTATTCCCAACGCAAGGGACAAAACCATTTCCAACGCCCTCCCACTCGAATCCTATCGCACCTCCCTATCAGCCTTACTCTTCCAAAGCTAAAGGGTAAGAAAGGAAGCAAGAAATACAAACGTTCTCAACAGAAACAAAGCACGGAAACCCTCCCCCATCCACAAACCTGCTTCTAACCCCTGCACCAATCATCCTCGGCGCGATCATGCCAACATCAACACCCTCTACCTCCAACCTTTTATAAAAGATGTTAAACCCGCTAGCTACGACCACCAACGCACCCATCTTTAAGTTGGGTCCTATCTCGGAATTATACAATGCAGGCGCAACCTGGTCCGGCACCAGCAAGAACACCACATCCGCCTCTTTCGCCCCCTCCGCGAAGCCAGTCACCGAAAACCCATCCGCGATCGCGGTCTCATGATACGAATCCGTGCGATTGGCGACCAATATTTTCGGCGCGGAAACGTCAGGGTTTGAGGCAAACGTGTCACGGAGATTGAGCGCCTGGGAGCGTGACTGGTTCCCGTATCCCGCGAACAGTATTGTCTTTGAGGAAAGTGGCGAAAGCGAGGCGTCGATTGGGCGATAGATTGTTGCCATTACGGATTATTGTGCGTTCCTGATGTCTTGAGACTTTGCTATGATAGTGTTTAGGAATGAGAGCAAGCACAAGTATGATAGGTTACTTGTGCCAGGGCGATGGTGGAACCCCACGACCCCGCAATGATGAGTTTGCGGAGAATGCATGTGGCTTGTTCGGGTCTTCCGGTGGGGGAAGGTTTTTAGGTTTATGATGTGCTGCGGCTTAGCCGAGGGCTTTCGGGGAGAGATACTCCTGCTGTGCATGCGGGGATTGCCATAGAATGGCAATGATGATGATTTTGTGATGTATGGCATGCTAAGGGTGGGATCTGGGGGATATAGCACAATGGGTTTTGGAGGTCTATCGTCACTACCGGTACTCCTTACCGCTTTGTGGGGCTATCGGACACTCTTCGTCGCTCTAATCTGCTTTTAGTATTCCACAGTTCTCATTTCTCGCTCATCCACTCTCAACTTGGGCACGCCCGATAATACCTTTCGGATTGCTACACCTAGTCATTCATTTTGACAATGGAATAGCTCCCGAATCGTACGTTGTCCAGAGCACATGATGCATATCAAGGTCAATTCCAGCCCTCGAAAGTCTGCCAATAAGCCTTTGTGACCCGAAGGTGGTTAATGGTCAACTTCACGAGTGACCATGCGTGATTGTCATATGCTGTTCATCATGGTCTGCAGCGTGCGGTCCGGAGGCAGGGGGGTGTGTGCCAAAATACTGAGAATACGCTATGCTCTGATAAGGGTGGTGTGCAATATTGAGGTGTTTGCTTCCATAGAATAGTTGTTTGAGGGGAATGTAGTCCGGGTATGGGGCGCTGTGGGATCCCCCGATGGCTAATTAGAAGCGGGGAAGGAAAGGGTAGTTGAGTTCGTGATGAACTGGGGGGAACTCCGGCTGGGTGGGTATGATATGGTTTAGTGGGATATGGTTAGGATTTTTCCCCCTGCTGAGTGCTGGATGGGGCCCTTTCAACAGGCGTGTTATAGGATCAACTCGAGTACTGTGGTTGATTACCAACTATCCACCATCCATATACCTTGCGGGATTACAATTGGGGACATCCATTACTGTCAGAGACTAGCTCAAACTATTGATACTAGATATTAAAACCCCCTAACTCAACCACCATAAGTGTCCCCGCACGCCTCCAAGTGGGGAGGAATCGCCAAAGCCCAGTGCCAATTGAGGCAGCCCCTTCCTACCCTAATCCAACGCAACACCTCTAGACCTGGGCTCCCTAACTAGAGTTTTTTCTCCTCCGCTTTCGCAAAATGCCTCTGAACCTCCCTCCACCCTCTAACCACAACTCCCACTTCAAAAAACCTCTCAGCTACCCCGTCCACCCCTACCACCCTCTTCTCCACAACGTCATACACCTCCTCATCCTTAAGCATATACCTCCCCTGGCTCAGCAACTCCACCGCCTCCTCAATCTTCACAACTTCACTCTCATACCCAGCCTCGTGCCTACCATCGAACCCACTGCCGTAATCCTCCGCACGCACCACCTCCGCAATGGTAGCCAAGTAGTAGAACGCAACGTACATGCGCACTCCGGTGCGCCCGGGGTAGGGGATCAATTGCATATGGAACGCTTCGGCGTGTTCTTCGTCAGAGCCGGGTTGTAGCGTGTTGTGCGATGTTGCGAGCAGCGTGGGAGTATACCCGGACTCTTCGATTGTCTCGCGGATGGCAGTGGCATGGATTGATTCATTTGTGTCTTTGCGGCCGCGGGGGAGGAACCATTCCCAGGAGGTGCGTGGGGTTGAGGGGGAGTGATGCTCGTGCACTAGCACGATGGAGGAAGTGGGGACGTGGTAGGTGCAGGTTGAGGCAGCGAGGATGAATTTTCCGGTTGGGTAGGTTGTTGGGAAGAGATTGGTAGTCATTGTAGTTTAATGAGTGAGAATAGAGGAGAGAGGCTGTTTAGTGTGCTGAAGAGTAAGTTACTCGAACCGCTGCTAACCTGCTGCTTGAAGGAGGTATTCGGCGATCTCGAGCCTTGTGTTCGAAAGATAGCGGGGCTCGCGCGGAGAGAAAATCCTACGAGTCAGCATTTCTCATAGAAGGGATAAGGCGTTGAGGATAAAAATCATAAGCCCTGGCTTTTGACTCACTCAGTACAAGTACAACCCTCAAAAACTCTGTTCCTCCATCTAGCCACCACTTTCCGCTAGCTGTATGAATAGCTGCGTCCTCTCCTCAACCCTAACCCATTACCCCCCGAACCAACGCAATCAAAACATGTCAAAATGAGGATCTCAGACATAACCCGTATCCCGCTGAACCTCCGCATTACCACATTACGGTACCGATATGGTACATACCATCCACAATGCCAATCCCCCCCCCCGCCTCTCTCGCCTGCTACGGCTACACTGCCTGCAACCTGACCGGCTAGCACACAGGTGCAAGCGAAATCCCATTGACCCACTTCGCCGAAAACTGTGCGGCCTTAACCTCCACAGCCCGTATCGGCATCTCGAAGTGTATTAACCCAGCGATCCTTACAAAAATATATCCCCCCGCACATCCGCGCACGGTCGAATTACTCATCCCGAGTACGGTAGACCGGGGGGAGAGGGGATTGGGTATTGAGGAGTTTAGTGTTTGGAAAGATGGATGTGAGGATTCTGTCGATGGAATTGGGGTTGGTAAGGGGAGAGCCCTGCGGAAATGGAGGCAAGGATTGATGGAGATTCGTGAGATTCGTGAGATTCGGGGGGCGGGGATGGCGGAAGGAAGGGAGGGCGTGGATATCTTGATTGTAGGTTTTTGTTTAATTGGTTAGAGGACTCTGGCTGACCTAGTGGTAGTGGCGGTAAGGTTTTTCACGGTCACTTTTTGAAGGCTCTTGCAAAGTGCTGGCTTGGATTCCTGTTGCGCGCTCCCTTGAATATGGTTCTTGACCCTGGTGGAATAGACACACTTACGTATTCTCCTTCCCATTCCCCTATTATCGCACGACAGTGCAACTAACCACCCTACCCACCAGCTGCCGGTACGCCAATAGCAACACCACTCAACCTGTACTCTTGCTCAGCGGCGCCCTCGAACCGGCGGGATAACAGTGTCAAGGATAACACAGATCCGGCATTAAGTCCTTGGTTTATTAGACAGACTCTGGATAGTACATTCTATTATACTTGGATGATACGACCATATATTTCCCGGCGCGATATACCGCACCTTTTTTGCCACAAATACAAGACAGCACTTGGTTGGGGCATTTTCGCCACCCCGCGTCCGAAATTAATTTATCTGTTGTTGCTGGGCGATTCGGGTAACGCGTGGGTTAAGACTTATACAGTACTCGGGTGTCAGGGTTAGTCCGCGAACACCAGGATTTATTCTGAGCATGAGCTAAAGTGGCAAATATCCAATAGAAACCTTGAATAGATAGTTCAACCAATAGTAAAGCAGAAAGCGTTCGAGGAATTCTTCTGGTTTTCAACACACACCCCTTAGTGCGTGCGCTATTCCTAATATCGTCGTTAGCTTTGTCAGCCCTGTGTTCGCGGACTAGCCCTGGTATCCGAGTACGCGTACACTTGTACATACCGGTACGGATAAGGATAAGGCCCTACGGGTACGCTTCCATCAGATCCCGAGGTGACACCTGAGAGGCAGGCCATCGGTACTCTAACTTTATATTAACGGTGATCGCGGCGTAAGGAGTACCTTACATGCACACGCACGATACGGTACACAGATTAATATACGCTGTAACTCTGGGAATGAAAATACCGCTGTGCCCGCTGGGCTGGAAATGGCAGCGGTTGAAGACATTTTTAGTGACGGAGATGTATCCTAAGGCACAGCCTTGATTATTTTCGGTAGTCTCATCACTAGTGACCCCCGTACCTCCATGAGAGTGAAGGAGAGGAAACCAGTTCTGCCCGGACAAACCCGTTCCCACCAAAAAAACGACAGGCTATTCGGAACAACCATCCATCAACCATCCAAGGGTACCGTATAGCATAGTATTCAAAATCCAGGACATTAGGCAAGTAGCTTCAATTGCCTACAGAAATTCCCTCCGTAGCTTTTTCATTTTCATTTTTTATATGAAGAAATTTCCCACCAAGTACCGTATAGCACAGTACTTGTACTTGTATGTCCCTAACTAACACCGTTTCTTTTCCCAACTTATTTGGCACGTCACCAAATGAAAGAGACATTTTTCCTAAAAACCCAGCCGTCAAAGCTTAAAACCCTCTAGCCAACAGGTATACAAATAAAAAGTGGAGAAGCGAAGGGTTGATATATCATATGAAAATTCGATTATTTCCACGTGCGGGGAAAAAAGGACTCCCTTGATGCTCGTGGGCCATCGGGCTTTGTTCCACTACTGCTGGTGCTGTGCTTCCCTCACTCGTGCGTTCGGTAGCATAGTACTCGTGGCATTCTGACGTTTGCAAACACAGCTGCCATTTGTATGCGGGCAAAGCATCTGCCGGAGCCCCAGGATCTTGGGTGGCGTGCAATAAAGTCACCGCATTCACAAACGTCAGAAAATTGCGAGTACGCACTCCGTCGTGGTACAAGTACGATGGGCCACTTCCCTCAGGTTCCATGTTCCATGTTCAACTTATACCGCGCGCTCACCCACACTCCTCTCACTCAACACGCGCAATCACTCGACGGGTACTTCCCCCACCCCTCCTGCCAAAAGCTACGCCACTGGCATCTCCGCCAATAACCGAGCACAAAAAGCCCACCGACTAGATATTAAAAATTAAAAATTATATGATATAGGAAGGTAAGGGTGATGAAAGTAAAGTGATAGCAACAAGTCTATTGATTAAAATTAAACTCCTCGGTTTATTTCATTCACACTCGTTCGACTCGTCCCTATATGATCAAATACCCCAACACCAGCGCTCCAAGCCAGCCCCCGATCTTTACGCCTCGGTGGGAGGCCGGGGCGCCTGCAGCGGCATTTGTCACTGTGATATTCGGCATCGGTCGTGGGTCCGTTACTATTCCCGTGGTTGTTGGAACGGCGGTTATGGTAATGTAGCCAGTTGTAGTGCTTTGGGAAGCCATGATAGTCGTAGTCTACAGGGGGTTAGCCACCGGACGGTAGGTAGGTAGGAAGGGGGAGATGGGGAGAAATCATACGTTTGTAGAATTCCGGCCGCGAGGAGGAGGAGGAGGTCTGGTTGGTGGGGGTGGAGGGGGAGGAGGGGGAGGAGGAGGGGGAAAAGAAGAAGGGGAGGGGGAGGGGGAAGAGGAGGAGGAGCAAAATCCATCTGCATCTATGCTCCAGCCGGGTACCGCGCATGTGGTTATGCGGCCCTGAGAACACATTGTGTCTCCTAGGTACAATTAACACCCAGTTAGCCTAGTAAATACCCCTCGCCACAAGGCATAAGCAATAGAAGAAGAAAACCTACCAGAAGAACAACAGTAGGTCTTCCGCCCAACAACAGTACATGTCGTATCCTCCGGACAACAATCCTTCAAGTCACCAGTCGCACTCCCACAAATTTTCGATGCAGCGGCTGGACAGCTCTCAGCTCTCAGCGCAAGCCCTCCACCAGCAGAAACAACAGTACCGGCAATGCAAGCAAATGTAAAGATCGTGAGTTTCATTTTGTGCATAAAGGAAAGACGTTGACGCAGTTGGTAGACGATTGCCCTCCTCCCTTCTTTCCTTCTTTCCTTCTTTATTTCTTTCTTTCCTGCCTGTCGGGGGGACGAGGAGGATACATAGGAGGGGCAAAGTATCGGTTTATATCCTCCTCGCAGAAAAAGCCGCGAAGGGGGTACACAGTGGGGCGCTCAATCGGACCCACGGAGGGTACATGCCCGATGGGCATGAGAGAGCCAACAAGCCAGCAAGCAATTAATGCGCAAGAAGGAAAGAAGAAGAAGAAAAAGAAGGGGAAAAAAGAAAGAATTGTGGAAATTAAACTTTTTTGCTTGGGATTTGGTTTTTGTCGGTTGGATGGATTATCGGCTGGGATTAATTATGTGTTCGGTACTCGAGCAACTTGAGGAATAGTTACTTTTTTCCTCTAATGCCAGCAGTTAATTGGTTGGGCGCCCGTCTTGTGCAGTAAAGCTAGAATGAGTTTAGCTCACGTTAGTTAACTTATCAGACAGGGGCCAATTACTTTGTTCCAGGGGTATTTACTAACGAAGCCAGTGGAAGGGCTTTGCTTACCATGAATTACTGGCATCTAGGTAAGCGGTAGGGAGAATGGTTATTCCGGACGGCTCGGAAGCTACTGTATCGTTATTATAGGTCTTGAGAGGGAATCGGGGAAGGTGGGATTATTGGAAGTGGGAAATTGATGGTAATTTCGATTTTTCGCATCTTGTTATTAATAATTGGCGGGGGAGGAACGAGGGCGAGCAGGGGTGTGGATGTGGCTAGTGTGGTTGAAATGAAATCCCTCACTGAAAGTTGGCCTGTGACATCCTGGGCTTCTTTTGGTCTGGACCTGCGCCGTGCCCCTCGCACCCCGGTAATTCATCTGGGCAATGAGTGATAATAGGTGAGTGGCTGATTAGTCGTCGCTAGGGCATGTTTCTCGCTTCCATCAGCGAGTGGGTGAGTGAGAGCGTGTTATTAAGCGGACACACATCTTTGTGTTCTAGTCTGAGAACTAACACTCGTACTCGGGCGTTTAAAAATTCTCTGGACGCTTTTCATCTACCGGTACTAGTACCTATCTTGGCACAAAGCGTCCGGGGACTTTTAAAAATTGCCAAGCAGTATCCCCTCGATTGTTGCATTGCAACCCTCAATTCCCTCCTTACCAGACAAACATGACAACGTACTGTCCGAGCGAATACGAGATCGATATACCTGCCATAAGCTTGGAGAAACGGTTGTGGACATTTTGCACTACTAGAGTCCCCTCGACTATAGCAGCTATGAAGATCTAAATGAGTTGCTGAAGATTTTGGCGATATAACAGATGCTTTCTTCGAGTATACCGGGGGGGAGAGTTGTGATGGGCCGCAGTCAGCTTTCAGAAATTGAGAAAATTCGGTCGTCTCAATCAATCTGGATATACTGAACTGTCATTTAAAAGTATCCCGATACTCCAAACATCAAGGATGGCCTGGGACGAACAAAAGGGCTATGGATAGAGAAGGATGGTTCTCACTCCCGGGCCCCTTGTTTTTAGCCTGAGCTATGTGTTTCTGCACGCGATGGCCTCGGTAGGCGAGCGGATGAGAGGGAGCCACGAGATTTTGTCTATGCCTCGACCTTCTACTGTATCTGGGCTAACTAAAAAAATTGTCCACAGAAGGTTTATCTTTCTGGTGCTGTAGAGCCTTTAGAGGGGATTCCGCCGGGCAATGATGCTCCCGGGCACGTCTCTCCATTGGATGGTGCGAGATATGTCGAACCCTGATAGCCACTATATCATCCCCACCTAGTGCTCGGGGGGGGTGCTGGGGAGGGGGGGCTGTGCACCTTGTGGGTGTTTAAAGTGGAGTAGGGGGGGATTTTGGAGGGAGTTGGAGAATCTATGGACATTTGGGACTTGTGACGGGCCGGGATCTATTTTTTGCCCCTCTATCGTCTGCTAGGGGTGGTCTCCTGTCTACGTCGCACTATTTACCAATATTCATACCTTCGGGTCGGGCATCGTCTTTAAATCTTGGAAAAATAACCCCCTGGAAGCTATTTTAGGATATAATATAGTAGGATCCCCTGAGCGCGTGCTCCGAGTGTCCTTAATTCAATAGATTATCCTAACTATACCAATCTGGCGTCGGTTAGAGTCTGGGTTTGGGGTTTTAATGGATTGATTCGTTAAAGTTTTTCTATCATAACATGGTTGAACTTCATGCGAGGTTGTTATTACACCACGAATTTTGACACCCTCAGGGCAGCATTTCTCTACTATAGATCAGTAGTGTTCTGCTCTGCCCTAGAGGGATACTTATTATATCTAGACTTCATAGCCATCCGAAGCCCCAAAACTAGCCAGCTTTAACTATAGCCGAACCAGCTAGGCTTTGTCTGGGACCGGAATGATAAATTACAGGAAAGCGGCTGTTTAAAACCTGGCCAACCTCGGCCTGGCCGAACGGCCTCCAGGCATACCGGTATGGGTATAGGTGATAAAAATTTCTCTCATTGTGCTTACGTTCTGGGGGAGGTCGCAAACGGCGGACTACCGTAAAAACCCGAGTAATGGGGAATCCCGGGGGGGGGCGTTGGAGTTGCCCCTCCTGGTAAGGGTTGTTTTACTTCCTTGCAGCTGAGTGCTGAAAGAGGGGCTAGATTTTGGTATGATACTGGTTGTTTAGTAAGGAGGTACAAACCTAATCACACCAGAAATGGAGGTTTTCGAGTGACCGTCATTTCATAGATTCTGCTATAATAGGCTTCAGTAAAAATTTAAAATATACCCAAGTGCCTCAGATACGCGGTACAGTTTTTGCCGGTCCTTATTTCGATACAGGAGGTCAGAGGTATTTCAACTAATTAAGTCCCATCCTAAGATATCTTTCGTAGAATACCGGACAAAAAAAACCCTTACTTTAGCAGGCCGGGTATAATACCACTGTGCCGCAAAGAGAGAGTTGATCACTATTCCATCCCAGTTATGATGGGTAGAAAATCTGAAGGGCTATATGCTAGCGGGCCTTGGAGTAATCAATTATCTGAAATTATCCTAGATCAAAAAGCTCGAATTTTGGTATATTTTGGCCTCTGTCTCCTTACTGAACGACCCTTATTGTTTTTTTTTGCTGTGTCCCCACTTTCCCTTCCCCCTAATCCAACTGGGAATTCTGGACGCCCTAGTGTGATTCTCGGTATTCTATTATAGTTTTTTTGTTTTTAAATATCGTCTCTTCTGTCAACAATTGGAGGCACAAACTGTAGACCTCATTGGTGACTTAGTAAATAGAAAATAGAGCAGCCCGATGTATTATAGAAACGCCGAAAAGGAGGGGAGTGACACCCTTAGAACATCTCAATGTCCCAACACAGTCGGAGCGGATGACCCTGAGGGCATATTTCGAGGGTGAGAGCTGCGCTTCCGAACACACCAGAGGATGAACTAGGCAGGGGGGAGGACAGTTATGATACCGATCTTAACATATGTTTCTACCGGCAGTTTCATCATGTGAGGTTCTGTGCTCAGAGAAAGATAAAAGAAACTTAATAGCCTACACGCGCAAGTGTAGGGCCATGTCCTAGATCAATAAAACAAGAAGAGGAAGAGAAGAGAAAGGATAAGGAAATCCAAGATTGGCGGCGATAGCTGTAGCTAGTTTTTTGTGATTCTCCTGGTTTATCAAACCAGAGACGATCAGACGTGCCCGCAAGCCCTTTCTTTTCATGATGGCCTTTAGGCACATGTTCTCTACTATGCACTGCCGGAAGAGACGCTCTAGTAATAGGGATGACTTTGAGGAGTCAAGTGATGAAGTACGAGGTTGCGTCCCAGCAGCCTCTCCCTGTCTGGTACGATGCCACAGTGAGCGGAAAAAAAAGGAAGGCTGGAGAGATAGTGAGAAGGAGATCGACAACTAGGTTGATATATATTTACCTCTGCGTTAACCAAGGGTGCTTTTGGTATCCCTGTGAACAACTTCTATTCAATGCTTCTCCACTATATCTTGCTGTCTTTCTGCTGTCCTTCCTATCCTATGCAAACCTCTGCTTTGAAATTCGCTCAAGTGATTGCTAATATACTTCGGATATCTTCAAAACCCCTACATATCAAATGTTTGTAAGTAGATGTTCTCTAATCAGTCTTCTGTCCTAGTCCATATATATCCCAAAGTACCTATTCTGTTAAAAATATGTTGCATCGCACTTAGTTTTGGATTACACTTGATTTTCCCGGCTATGAGCAATGCGAAACAGGGGGGGACCGGTTATTGCTACGAAAAAAATCCATCATGAGGTACATTGGACTCTTGTCGATGCCAGTTTCCCTTAGATTAAGGGATGTTGCTAATATTACCCTAGATAACACTGCGCCATTTTGCTCCCTGCGTGTACCATGGTAAACTCCAGAATTTCAAGTAGGTACTCAAGTACTTACAACCCTCTCCCCAATCATCCTTGTGCAGAGTGATCCAATGGGTTGACCCGGTCGAGAAAGAGCGGATCCAACACAATCCAAGCCCAGCGTATATCCAACCTGAAACAATCCGGGGGAACATAATCCGGGGAAGCATAACCCGGGTTTACCAAATGAGCCGAGCCCGTTCGGTCAATGAGCAAGAGAGAGATGAAGTACCAGAGTGGAGAAATACACATATGTTAATGTTGGATTGTTACAATACAGGATCGATGGCGAGAATAAATCGTGCCGGAAGTATTACTCCAATGTCATGACAGATGTGGATGTGTTCGGCCAGTTGCTAGGGAACTTGGGACGTGAGAATCTAGAAAAATAACGGGAGTCATGCTGATCTCTACTCGTGTTGCAGATTATAAGCAAGGGGCCTCGCGCGCCTCCATAGGCAAGCAAACAAGGCAACAACTCTCTCTATCTGTCTTTTATCAATACTGTCCCATTACTCTGGCTTTCGGCTCCGACACCTTCTGTGCGAACTCCCATTGATAGTGGTGGAAAGGCTGAGTGATTGGGTGTGATTCTGGGAAGAATGGTGATTTTCTGGCGCGGCTGTTCAGGTTGAACAGGGAGGATTGCCAACTTCGGAGGCACTAAATTGACAAGATTGTCTCTATGCAGAGAGTGCGATGTGACTTGGATATTATCCCCTTATGTTCGGAGAACCCCTGCTCTGGTTCAGAAGGCATTGCCGGATCAGATAGCAGAGTATCCTCCTACAATAAATGTGTTGGGGACTCTTTTTGTTTCCGATTTTCTAGCCTCCAGCTAGAGAGAAATGGATGTACTAAGGAATTGAAACTTAGGTTTAAGAGAGAGAGAGAGAGAGAGAGAGAGAGAGAGAGAGAGAGAGAGAGAGAGACTTACAGAGGTGGGTCGTTGACCCCTGATTCCGGTTCGTTGTTGGGTCAATATCTCTCATAACTCTCCTTCATAGAGCCTCTAGCACTTCTGGGTCTACTAAGGGGCCTAGGATTGATACATATAGCTGAAAATCTGAGGCGGGGATGTGTGTTAGCAGGATAACTGGAAGACGAGAGAGAAAATTACCGGTATCTGAAGAAAGGCTCATGGCTTTAGCGTCCTTGTGCGCAGAACAGGGTAAGGGAGAAGGGGTGCACCGCAAAGAAGAGGGTGGAGGGTATGTTGAGCACTTGGAAAAGGAAGGATTGCTCCACAGCTTATGTTACCCACGAGTCTTTTCCAAGAACGCCTCTACAACCTAGATGTTTGGTGAGGACCCCCGCAAAATATCGGATTGCGGAGGCAACATTGGTGGAGACGCACGGGCGCACCATGTCAAACCTTTCACCCTTCAGAACGAGTGATAATCCAAGACAGCTATTCGCTGTTGGGTTAGCCTTCCGCCACACTATCTCAATTTAGACCACCTTCACCCTTCTGCTAATAGTCGATGCTGTTTTAGGATTCTATGTGCTCAGACTATTGTTCCCATGGTAATAGCCGGCCTGCAGGCCATGCCGCAGGATGGAGGGGGAGATCCTGGAAGACGGGGACAATTGGAAATGGAGGTAATGATCAAATTGAAGGATTTTACTGAGCGGAGCTGAGTGGTTCAAGTGAACTAGAGTAATTTGTATTGAGGCTGTGGAGGGGATGTATGTAAGATAGCTTGAGAAAAGAAAGGGGGGGGGGGAAAGCAAGGACAAGAAGGAAGGAGATTTTATAGGGAAAAAGATTTTCGTCATATTATTTTTTTAAATATATTTGGGTGTTTGGCATGCCAACTAAAACAGAATTTTTCTATTCCAAGCCTCGTTTTTTTTATTTTGGGGTGTTAGCTGTAAGCGTTTAAGATATTTCTCCCTTCTTTTCTGAATTTGAGGTTCAACCATATTCTTCCTACCTGTGGATGAAAAAAATGGTGACTGGTTTCTAAGAACAGTAAATGTTATTCAATTCAACAATCTAATTCAGTCCTGTAAAACCTATCTGGGGGTGGCAGTTTTGATGATCAAAATTCGGAATCTTTTGCGGTGATAGGATGTGGGATGCCCGGAGCTGGCGGTCAGAAACTGGCGGCCATGTCTGGAGAGCAGCTAGGTCGACAGAAGGCTAGGTCGACAGAAGAAGTCATCAGACTGCAGGTACGGAATTAGCCCTAATTTCTCAAGAATCTTACCTATGTCCTGAACCCTAGGGGGATAAGGAAAGGACCTGCCAAGTATCATAATATTATACCAAAATTTCTTGAGAGTGACTTTTTATTATCTATCATACGTGCCAAAAAGGGCTTTGTTCGTTTGGAGGAAGGAGGAGAAGAGAAAAAGGAAAAGAAATCCAGCAGGCCGCCTCTGCTCCGCAAAACCTATCGACTTCTTTGTGGGGGTCAAATGTGTGATCCTTGGCTACTCTTGTATAAAGTGTGCTAACTATGAAAAGACAATACCACCCCTTCCCCCCAGCGGCTATCATACCCCGGTAAGGTACCTAGCCTGCACTACAGGGCTACAATTACAGACTTTCAGCTAGCTCGTGTTTGAGTCAATCAGGGTTCAATAGTTTTCGCAGCATCAGGAGGATGTATAGAGTACACTTAAAGCCTGTTTGGTAGGAACGGAAGGAAGGTGCAGCCGTTCCGTTCCGTTGTGAAACGGTTTGATCCCTGGCAACGGTTGCCGTTTCTTTCAACAGTTCGTTGCTATGGAGGAACCCTTTTTGTCACGACCAAGCAAACACTCGCCCTAAATGAAAAATTTTCGTGGCAGCATGAGAACAGCATTACTTAAAACATGATCCTTTCTAAATTCACACTGAAGAAGAAGAGAAAGTTTCATGCACACGCTAATATTACTTTTAATGGAAATTTTTGAATTGTGTTTGTGTCGTAATATTATTATTACATGGCAGTTGTTTTGTTATGGGTATTTTGGAACGGAACGGTTGATGCATTTCATGGTTGCCAAACGGCAGTTCCGTTCACAATTTTCTGAACGGAAGGTGGTCGTTTGTATGGGCGAACGGAACGGAACCGTTGCAGCCAAACACCCATTCCTTAGCCGCATCAGACTCGGATACTATGCTGCACTTCACTACATGAGAAATTCCTTCTCGCACCTCCGCTAAGCTTCTTTGCGAGGGATGACACCGGCAACCTTCAATGTAACTGTGTATCTGGAAGAGTAAACCTGGGACACATCAAGGCTTTAAATAATTCCATTGAGGCCTTTGCTACTCCGTCGGCCTCGTACTGCAGATAAGAAGAGATAGGAAATAGGGCAAAAAAATAATTAAAGAAATAGAGAAGGAAAGATAGAGCACAACGAAATTAGTCCAAAACGCCTTCTTTTTCATAGCCAGTCTCAAGCCCACCCATCGTAAGCAGTCCTATAATTATAATACAACCCGCCGTCCCTATATTCCATTGCCCTATGGATCCATAGCCTCCTGCCCTATCCTGTGGTCCTCCAAACCCCTATACCGCTTAGAACCAAGCATGACCGACGTCTCATCAACGGTTCCAAAAGCCGTATGCGTCCCCCCATCTCCCCGATCGATAATTCCAAACCTCAGCCTGGTCTGCTCCAACACCTCCGGGAACGGATCACCCCCGAGGCAAACCCCCTCGTGATCCCGGACGAGTTTATCCAGCGTCGGATTCCTTGTGGTCACTAGGACCTTCGAAAACAGGGTATCGGAGGTAATCCCATTAATGTAAATAGAGTGCATGCCGATGATTACAAACACCAAGGTTGCAAAGATGCTGATGGCGTATCCAATCCACAAACTCCTACGATTGTAATGGAAGCGATTCTCGTAGCGCCATTTCTTGCATTCGACAGTGGTATTCAAGGAAATCTCGAGGTATGGAATAGCGAGAAGGGTGAGGGCCAGGTCCGAGACTAACTTTTCGACTCCGCCTTTGACGTCGTCTATTGCCAGGCGAGTGGTCTCGTTTACTAGAGGGTGGTAGTCTGAGTATTTCATTGTGTCTTCGGAGCCTCGTTTAAACCCCATGCCATTATTCAGCTTGATCCGGATGACCCTTCCAAAGGCGTGGTACAGTGCGTTCTCACGATACCCCGGATCACTGGGACCCATTTTTGGTGGTACAAATACCCGTCTTTTGTTCGACGCTTTGACTGTAGTGGATTGAATCTGATCGGTGAAGTTGAAGGTCACATTCCAGAATGCCTTAACTAGATCGCAACTTAACCAGTGAGGTTCGAAGACGGTTTTCCAGCTGCCGTTGTTCGAGTCTACGGATCCTTCCACGACGGGGATGTTCGTGTCGACGACGTACCCGACTCTTATAGTTGGTTCATCCGTGAAATAGCCTTGCGTGTTGGCTGACCCGTTCCGATAGGGCGGCTGGGGAAAAGCATAGTTATCTCCGTCCGACACGACATATAATGTTATTATATCCCGGGGCGCCCAGTGGTTGTTGCTGATATCCACCCAGTCCATTGTATCCAAAGCCTTTCTTGCCTCGGCGACGCTTTTCTCCTGGCATTCATACCATGGCGCGTCGAAACCAACATTCCAGGTACAGTTATACCCTTTGCAAGGCGAGGCGAGTTCACGAGGACCCCTCAAAATGGATGATAACGAGGATGAATCTGTCAGTGTGTAGCCGATATCACCGAGGTATAGCTGTCTGCCTGGGCCCTCGGACCTATTGAAGACTACTAGGTCGTACCCCCCGAGCCCGTATTTTGGCTTTTCAGGAATAACATCATTTATCGCCGATGTGTTAAAAGTTGGTATAACACAATTAGCTTCTGATGCCACATGTGTTTGTCGCGCCGTAAGCGCTCCGGGGGACAGGACAGCGGCGAAGGGTATAATCCTAGAACTATTCTTAGCGTGATCCCTTTTAAATAACGGTGGGTGAATGGTCTTCAACGGACCATGTTGCCAGTGCCATGACCGCTGCAACTTTGGCTTTGAATACAACATCCTTGGAACAGAAGCAGGTAGGATCCTCCGTCAACGCGAATAATCTGTCAATCCCCTTCACTGTAATAGCCTCGGTCCTCAACGTGTACCAAATTCGTTGCCTATAATTCTCAGCACCACACTCTCTCGTTTCACCGCTACCACAAATTCATGGACCCCACGAACCTATATGCCAGAACTATACTCCCGACCAACGCAGCCTTCGTGAAAAATGCAAACGCCGTCCCGAACCCGACCATTATCAATTGATCCTCTGCGCCCTCTCCATCCAACGAGATATAGAACCAGTGATGTAGCAAAGCTCCCAACAACCCCAGGATGAATAATCCTACCATCGCACTCGGAAGGAACCAGTGCAGCTTCGTTCCCCACTGCACATCCCTACGAATTCGTTCCCGCAATCGAGAGGAAGCGTTCGTCCTCGTTGAAGTAGCTGACCCCGCAACACTGACAACTCTTGTAGCCCTAGTGTCACCAGGCGGAGCGTCGGCCATCGTCTTTGATTGTAGTAAATCTTCCGGAGGCCCAGCGCCAGTGGTCGCGGGTGGAGGTGACATTTCATGTATATCTCCTCGAGGTCGGTATGGCTCGTACGGATCCATGTTCTTTCTTCCACAGAGGGTTCGATTTCTCTCTTGGTGGTTTTATCAGGTGATTTCGCTGCGATATTCCAATTATTGAAGGAAGTCGGGGAGTAGGGTGAGGAGGTACTGCTGTTACTTGTAGGCGGAAATTATTAGAAGCTGATAAAACCCTGCCACTTCATCACCTGCTGCTATGGATTGTTCGGGTACCTACCAGAAGAGTTTAAATACCACTAGCTGGTCTGTGTGCGCTCCCATTGGGGTGCCAATCTATTGGAACATTTGAGTCCCGCCTGCCACTTGAAGTTGGTCTTGGCCTGCAGGCAGCGAAGCCCTGTGAAGGCAGGACTGAAAAAGGAAGGAAGGTCCAAAACAGGAGAAGAATGCACCATTCTCTTGTTATGGGTACCCTCCCAGGCTGTGAAAAAGAAACAAAACCTAAGAGCCGGTGGGGGGAACCCACCTGAGGTGTTATCTTTCAAATCTCACTCGATTACTCGATCAGGCCAATGAGCGACGGGTCTCATCACCCCCCTCACCTGCAGTAAGCACTCTTTTCCTACGAGCACAACTCTATCATAACTCTCAAGTGTAATCTGAGCAGGAAAGCGAGGACATTCGAATAATTGATACCACACAGCCTGCCCATGGCACAGCAGCGATGTTAAATTGAGCGCATCCAAGCACATACCACAGCTGAAGCATGGCCGGCTAACTTAGAATTATTAAGAGTCATTGTACGGCACCCCACCTTTACATACCCCTCTACTTTTGTCACTATGTTACACTCAGTGGTCGTTCGCCTTCAAGTACCGGTGAAGAAGAACCTGTACTAGTACTCGGGCATTCGAGTACCGGAACTATCGATTTAGCGTGGGCTCTCTCAGATACGCACAGATAACCACCCAAATACATTTTCTTAATCCTTGTGGTACCCGCTAAGTTACTCGAGTACAGGTACTTGTGAGCAGTGTTCTGCAGGCAAATATGGCTTTTAGTGCGCTCGCTCTGAATCGCCGGACAAAAAACTCTTCAGTCCTTGAATCATGACTTACCTTTCAAATATTGGTATCATAGTGTTTTGTCAGCTAGCGGACACCGGATCGGTGCTGTGCGGCTAGGGTAAATATATATTGTGAACTCCATCTCGTGGGCCTCTCACAGTACTATACATTAATATTCGAGGATGGTACCTCTAGGGACCGCAATACAGATATAAGTACTATGAGCAGCAGCAGGCCCTATTATAATATACGACCCAAAAACCCGCGAGCCGACTCAAACTGGTCCCGCGGGAGAGAGAAACGATAGTAGCAGATGAGCCAAAGCACACCCACCTCCCGATGCAACCGATTCTACGATATAATACAACATGCTCAGGCGTCTTTGTCAAGAATGCCACCGTGAGCGGAACATTTGGTGAGAATTAGAGCAAAATATCAGCTGGTGGAGACACTCTTAGCAAAGACCTGCGAGTAAAAATCTCAGCCAGGCTTCATCGCACTATCGAGCACATATCATATCGTACGGTGCAGTAGCCCAGCCAGGATAGGGGCGTCAAAAAAAGGAAAGATACTACCTATCAAGCACATACCCTGCGCCCCCCAATAGGATTCCATTGGGCAACCATTAAGAGCCGTCGGCGACTAGACCCACGTTGCCCGAGCATTGTTGGCCACTGCCACACAAAATTGCCTTTCGGAAGCCGGAGCATACCTTGCGGTGCTATGATAGCCTTCGATGAACTGAACACCCCAAGCGCCGCCTCGCAGTGCAATAGAATGATCACTTAGCGTGTCAAAAGTTCCAGAAATTCCTGCAAGGCCATCTCCGAAACTCAAAAGATACACAAGTCACAAGGTACCAGCATTTCTAGAGAGTGGGGACGAGATGACTGTTGTAGCACGAAAGTGAATAGAGAAAAAGAAACAATCGCGCCAGAGAGCATTCCCGGGGTATGAGGCCAAGGTGCCCGGGGATTCTGCAGCCCTAACCCTACCCGCCAGTGAGTTGTAGGTTGTTTAGAAACTGCAATTTTCTGAACTTCAGGACCCGACAGGTTACAGTAGCATACTCCAGTGCACCCAGGAAAGAAGTACCCTTCGGTAAAGGTTGGCAGGCACTAGGACTACACATCATAAGACAATTCTCGGGGCCACACCTTAACTCATCCGTCACTTAGATATGAGGTGCAAAAACAGACGCTGTCTGCAGGTGCACCAAGGTGCGGGAAGTGACAAGAGAAAAAAATGCTGACAGAACTTGGACGCTAACCCAGTTCAGAGGAAAGCCAAAAATTAGGTGCTTACTAGCCACCCCACCCCATCCTCTCCAACTACAGGCACCCGAGTCTTTGCCCACCTGATTGAGCTCCACAAAAGTTGGGCCGTCAGGTGTCAATACAGCCTCGATCTCTTGATCGGTTTCCAAGAGCCCATCGTGGCAGAAACTCATCCAACTATGAGGGGAATACTGTAGCATTAGCGCATGTGTCTAGTTGTGCACTTTATTCGCCCAGAACTATCCGCCCCACCGCTAAGTTCACCCAATCGCAATCACTTTGCTGCATAGAGATGATTGGCCAGAGAGGGCGTTCCACAGCATGGCCCGTCAATTAAACAAAAAGAGCTGAGGGCATTGCTACCTCTCGAAAGCAACAAACAGTGAAAGGCCAATCATTTCGCGCGCGCAGCGCCGTGTGCTTCTTCGGGTTTCACGGTCTATCACCAATATCCCGAGTAAAATGCCGTGGCAGCACTCTTCCGGCCTTAGATTTTAAATTCGCATCGCCGAACGAACTCTGGTGCTAGGTGCCCCACTGCCCCGCACAACTCCCCCCGAACTTGTCTCAGCCAGAGTGCGCCACGGTTAGTCCTTCCATTCTAAATATAGACGACCGAGTTCAAGGCCTATCATATCATATCGTCAAGAAGCACAATGAACTTCATCATTTTAACTTCCGGTCGACTATTTGCTACTACCTGTACTCGTATTTTTCTGACGTTTGTAAACACGACTGCTATTGCATGCCACCAAAATCCTGAGGCTCTGGTTGATTTTTTGCCCATATGCAATAGCAGTTGTGTTTACAAACGTCAGAAAATTACGAGTAACCCTCCACAAACATAGAAAAAAACTTTCTCAATTAGCTGGAGCAGAACTATTTGTGTTATACAATGGGGCTGAGATATGCGATCCAACATCTATCATCTGAGGGTCCCAACACAATAGCTCGCGCATAATTGATGCCTCAGTTTAGAGTCCCTGATCGTCCGACATTCGGCTGATTATCAACACACCCTCGGCACTTGTAGTGTCGAAGCTTTTTTTCAAAATAAATAGATAAATAAATAAAAAGAACTACTATTACACACATTTACCATCCAGACCCAAGCAAAAGGGCTGAAGGTCGGTGGCATGCAATGAGTCCTTTTCGAAAGGGCTACAGCATTACGAATATCCCGGTTGGCCAAAAACCCCGAGAGTTCGCCCACCTTAGATACAGCGAGGTATCCATACTCAAGCCTTATATTTGCAGCTCCCCTCCGCCCACCGCCTCCCCGTAGTGGAAATTTTACTAATTTTCTGCATTGCTACCGTCACCCAATTACTTGAGTACAGTCGCGCTGACCTAAGGCTCCCACTTAATGCCACCACCCTGCCAGCAAAGCTCAACCAAGCCCTCCCATATCTCGCATATAACCTATGGAACGAACTATATCGGTAACGGTGAAGTTTTTATTCCCCATGGCTGTTCCTCTCACCTCTAAGCCTCTCGGACTCGTCTCTAAATTCGGAAAAAGAGATCTAGTCATAGTGGGGGAAATCGTTGACCAACCTCGGCTCCAAGGGCAAACCACCTGCTTCGCCGGAGCTATGATACCACCCTTCATCCCGGAAAAAATATCTGCTGAGCCCCGCCAAAATCTGCACCCAGATTCCACGCTACTTTCGAGAGCCGATCAGGCTACTATGCAAAGCCCTAAAAAGGAAGAAAGCATTTTTCCATGAGTGCCCCCGCTAAGCGATTCTCTCGCGCTTCGCGTCAATCGGCTCTTAGAGCCACTCGATCACTAGGAGCACCGTCGGAAACCTTAGATGTTTGTGAATTCCGGAGCTACAAGTCGCGAGTAGGTGAATGAACGCACGAGGCCTCTAACATTCTGCAGTAGATTGAGATATCTGTGAAAACGTAAATCATCAGACGCATTATAGACCACCGCTAGGGCGGTCAAACCACAAGTTAGCACTTAAGCGTCTACTGCCTTCCGAGTCCCCTTTTACTCTTGGCCCACAAACTAGCGGATGCAGAAACCCTAGGCTTCTGATTAAAAAAGGGGGGGGGGATGGAGAAGATAGGTGGATAAAATAAGTTGTGGGGGTAGGAAGCGAGTTGCCACAGGGTAGGAGAAAAAGATGGAAGAGGGAAAGTAGAAATATTAGACTGAGCTGGAGAGAGAACGTGGTCTTCAGGCGGAGAAATATGATCGCGATGAACGAGACGGTGCGTGTGCCTCAGTTGCACGATAGTAACGATAAGAATAATAGCAAAGTAGTAACGATGAGGCTTAGACATAGGAGACTATCTCTACCGCTTGCTCAGTACACCAGTGTCGCGCAGTTTACACCACTTTTAGAAATCCGAGTGAGATGACATGATCACCTGGCACACAAAACAATCAACCGTTCAGAAAGCAATTCATTAACAAGAACTAAACAACTAGGTGTTAGGAAACACTAAATCCTGTGTTTGGAAATTAGAGCAATAACGTCATCTTTTCAAGCTACAATCCGCATGCCAGCCGCACGCCCAAAAACCCCCTATCGCTAGCAAACTCTACGTTTCGCAATCCCATCCAAAAAGTCCTCCTCCGAGATCCTTGAGACTCGGCATTCACATCACGGCGCAATCATCTTATCCACCCCTTGCCTCATTGCTCTAAGATCGGCCTCAATCTGTTCTGGATTCAGGCCAGCCGGAGTAGTGCTCAATGGCCTCCGATTAAAACACCCTCGGAAGGGGTCCTCATACCCTTTGGGTACAATAGGGTCTCCCTGCGCATCGCGATCGAGAGGCGACACAACATACGATAACACCACGAAAGAGTTATCGGTACATTCTTTTCCTTGGCCTCTTGTCACGCCCCCAGATATGCTATGAGGTTGCTCATGATTAGTTTTCTAACTCTTTCTTGATTTAACCAGGGGTAAGGGGCTAGGGATACATTTCTACGGGGTTCTTATCCTCTGGCGAACATGGTATCTTCATTGTTATCTTCATTGCACTGATTTCGTTGCGACCGCTGATGAAGTGATGATTTGGTGGGTGATGTCACTGATGGGGGGCAGGGTAGTGTGGCTAGTATACAAGCGACAATGAAGTTTGAAAGTGGAAGGGGGCGTATTTCAGGTGAGTGAGGGTTCGTTTTGTTGGTTGTGGTTTGGAGCCAGGGGAAGGAAAGGTGGAGGAAACGAGGGTGCGGATGGGGACAGAGCAGCCGCCTAAAGGCCACGAGTCGCAATGCAAGAAATGAGGAGCGATGAGACTAGGTGACATAAGCCACCGACGTGAGAAACCATGAGGATACGTGAATTAAGGAGGGTAACGGGAGCGGAGTCAGGATCTAACTTATGGAGTGCTAAACATATGAAAATACGTATGTCGGTAGTGAGAGCAAAACAAGGTAGTCGGTGATGTGCGAGGAATACAGACTCCTGCTTCATTAACATCTGAAATAGTAGAGGGGTTCAGAGCGAAAAAAACGCGGCACCTCCAAGCATCTAGTGATAAAGCTATGGAGATTTCTTTAACAAACCTGCGCCACCCCTGGGACTTGTCTCATATCAATTCCTTTAGGCTTCGGTACCATAAGTTTCCGGACTCCAATACAACAGACTCAACCACATACGGATTTCCGAGATAGAACGGTGCCGCAAATAGAAACAAAAAACCATATTGAAACGCGTGATCTGATTTAGTGACTAACGTATCGCATAAGTGGCCCTCAATCTGAGACGCTGGCGACAACTTGAGGAGAGGAAATAGAAGATAGATAATCACACTGGATTCAATCTGATTAAAAGCTGTCGGTAGTACAACGAAAGCCTTTAGTAGAGAAGTCGCCGTTCACGTGCTAAGGAGGCCCATTGGCTAGGGAACCCATAGGATATCAAAAGAACCTAATTGGGTTTAAAATGATAAATCTCTACTAACAAAACACATGAGTATCATACTAGAATAATGAAACCACCAATCGGTAAAGAGTTCGAGTGATATTGTATGATACAAATGGTCTGGGCACCAAAAACACTTTTCCTGCGACCTAGCCGCATTCTGGTACCGTGTTTCTAAATAATGAAAAAGCGGGAAAGTTTCTAAGCTCTTCGCAAAAAAAAAAGTCCTCACAGTATGGGTATTTCTTCCTGGCCCCTAACGAAGGAACGATGCGAAGAGAATTCGCTGAAGGATAGGAGATTATCCCGCATGAAACACTGATAGTATGAGATATTAGGATCGAATGAAAACACGCGATCCGGGGGAGTGCCTTCGCCGCCGTGCCTCTAAATTTGTCAACACCCCCACTCGCAAATAACCCCAACCACTTGAGACCCAATGTTGCGTGGGCACAGAGCAGTAGTCAAGGAAAACCTATCAGTTCACAAATCTCCCAATCTAAGAAACACTCCCAATGGGGCTTTAAATATAGCTTGAGTGAGGTAGGTATGAGGATTTCTAGGCACGTAGTTCCCCACAGAACCTCATGTCACCCCTTTCCGTTTTCTCCTTGGGGAAAGTCTTCGGCTGCAAAACCACCTACTTTGATGAGCCTGAATGGCTCTATGTATGTCCCACAGTGCCCAGCACTCCCGGCTCCTGGCCAAACGGGCAGAAGCACTTTTTCTTTTGAATTGGATTCATAATTTCGGTAGAAATGCTAAGTCTTAGGGACAGTGGAAGTGCACACACAGCGAACACGTGGTTGTTTTGTTCCTTTCACACCCTCTCTAGTCCGACAAATATGGTAAGCGCGAGGGGGTGGAGCGACGAAACATTACCGATCCATCGACTAACTCGAGATATTGCCACAAACCAGCAGGGCCAATCAATCAACCATAAGCCGGACGAGTTTGTGGTGAAAAAGACAACAGAAGCAAACCCTACCATAAACAGCTCTAGCCAAATTCGCTAGCCCCATAGCCGCTTGACACTGAACGAATCCATAGGCTTTGATAGGATGGGGCGCGGGATAAGGTCCTTTTGAACACCGATAGCACGCACTCCATAAACTAAAATGGTAACAGCCACTGCCTGAGAATAGCTGCTTCGAAGGAGTGTGTTATGGAAACCCCGGGAAACCCTTCCAGACGCTCAGCTTATTGCTACAGTTGGGTGGCAAAGTTGATCATATCGTGGCGTAGCAACGGCACTTGTCGGCTCACCACCCTCAACATGAACCCCCATGTACTTCAGATGTGTATAGAATCATGAATTGTCTTTTTTTTGAAGAATAGATAGGATAGAGTGAACTAACACAACTAGTTGATCTAATATTTAATATGACTATTTTGCCTTAGTGACTAGGTCATTCTGGGAGCTTCCTCTATGAGCAGTTTGACCTTGTCTACTTCGTGTGTGGGCGGATTTATCCGACGAAACGCGATTGACATCCCCTCGCTCCAGCAGTCCCTTCACAACACTCACATACAGTACCCACTTTCGGCAGCATACGATAGTGGTTTCAGGCTAGATTGATCCGAAGAATCAGGATAGGCATCCCCTCGCGCTAAGAGTGGCTTCACCACCCCAGTCTGGCCCTCGCAGCACGTGCGAGAAGCGCTAGGCCTCTCTGATCTGGTAGTCTGATCTGGTAATGTGAAATTAACTTCCTCTTGTTCAAGAAGCCGCTAAGCAAGCGTAAATTTCATATTTTTAGTAAGTTAGCCCATATTAGTGGCCGGAGCAGAGCGTTTGCCGATCCCTTAAGTAGGTACGGGAGGTTCACTGAGTAGCTTTACCAAAGACAAGAAGAGAGATGAGAAAGGCGAAATAAGAGTTGTGGTAAGACTAGCTTGATTGGTTAGGTTTATTAGAAAGAGGAGTCTTGTATGTGTAAGAGAAAGAGAGGAGATTGCGAAGACGAAAGAGGCCTGCTACCAATGAAAGCCAAAACAGCTCCATGCGTAAGCATCCCCGCTCCCGCATACAGCCCATAATATCCAACAGTTTCGAATTCCATTCCATGGGCCCCTAAGACATAACCAAGCTAGATAATCTACCGCAAGTAGGACATGCTTAAATTTTCTTCCCAACTAGCTAGAGGTAACATAGGCCATCACTCGGACGGAAGCCACCTTCCAGCAGTCCGTGTTGGAAATGGCAGTTTAATGGCCGCACTTGATGCGGGATGTGCCCGCACTCTGTGGCCGCTGAGGTATACGTACGCACTAGTCAAAGGACGCGCAAGCTCTGAAATTTTTTTCACCCCCCTTGTTCTTCTTTCCTTCTCACCTCTGCTTGACACACCTTCCTCAAGCCTTTCCTTTCATCAAGTTATCACAATCAATCATGATCTTCATCTCCATTAAGCGGTTTCAGTCCACTGCGTCAAATCCTCACCGTAAATCATTACCTCCGCAGCCCAGACTTTCAACAGTCCATGTTGGAAACGGCAGTTTAATGGCCGCACTCTGAGGCCGCTGTGGTATACGTACGCACTAGTCAAAGGACACCCAATCTACGATCCCCCTGATCCTCTAGGTATCTGCCTCATTCAACCTTCTCTTCTCCTCGGCTTCGCGCTCCGCATGCTCCTTTTCACGCCCCTTCCCTCGCATCTCTCAATATTCTAGCTCTCTCTTTCTCTCCTTCTTCCGATCGTTTGACGACTGCTCCGATCCGGCCTCATTAATAACGTTTAGTCCTTCCACCCCCTTCTTCATTAGCACGACCCACCCCTGGAACCGCCTCAGCTCTTCCAGTAGCTGGGTCCATAGTTATGAATACTCTCTGACCATTGCTTTCGCTATCTATACATTCCTTAGTTCCATGCCGTGACCTGACCAATTTACCGACACCTTGCTTACCTTCTTTATCTGCAAACAAAACCTGCCGGCTACTCGGTGGGGGTGGGGGTAGTGGTGGTTGCACAAGAAGTGGATTGAGATTGGCCAATATAACCTTCAGCACTGCAACTACAAACAATTGTAGCTGAGGGAATACACTGTGGCAAAATATTAGCAATAGGTACCAGGAAATAAAATATAGACAACGATTTAGAGGCTGGACAAAGGTAAAACTCCGGTACTGACTCCAGCCACTTCTTCGACCACCGCCCCCTTCCTTCGATCTCCTTAATCTCATTCAAGATCTCTCCACCAACTTCCCACCCCCTTCGGAACTCCAGAAATGCTTCATCCCACAAATGCTTCATCGCCAATGTGAATCTTACTCTTCCAAAAAATGAATCTCTAGCGTCCTTTCTGCTTGTCAAGACCCCCCCCCCCCTACCACCTTCTATTCTGGAAAAAGTGCCACCGTCCTGCTTCTACCAACACTTACCGATAGGCTTCTTATCTCCGTCAGAATAGGAGGGAGGGGTATATGAGAAGGGAAAATTATTATTTGTTTGATAATTCTGCTTCTTCCCTCCTTTTCCTCTAACACCCCATGGTGAGCGTGGAGGCGAGGGGGCAAGAGTAGCAATGTGAACTGCCTTATTCAACATAGATCCTAAGCTCTTACCACCACTCTTTCCTTCTAACAGCACACCCCCGCTTCCCCCCACCCGGCCAGTGGGAGTATTGATAGCTAAAAGTAGTAGAAACGAGTTTGTAGCTAATTCAAAAAGAAAGAGAGATTTTGCAGAATTGCATGCCTAGTAGTTAGCCATAATGTCTTGTCTGAACACATGATAATCCAAGTATAATGGTGTGATTAGTCCCTTGCTTGCCTCTAGGCGCAAACCCGCCAGCCTACGTACATATGTCTTAACATTCGCCAGATGTGTATCAGGGTTATCAAACCCAGTAGCATAGCATAGTTTTCCACGTGATAAGGCAACATTTTTCCTAATCCTATCCCGGTGGTCCTCTTCAGAAACAGTCTCCCCGCATATACTGCGAACCGAGTGGGCCAACCCCTCAAGACTCTTTACTTGTCCACTCTAGTTTATATGCTCCAGGGGGTCTGAGCATGACATATAAAACACCTGCGCTTGGCATCTCGCCAGTAGTCCATCTCGGGGGCACTTTCCGGCCCCTGATTCAACTGTGTCCGGTGTGGCGGGAGTGATAGAACAGCATAGGTTTCTTCTAAGGTTTGTTTAGAAAGTAGCAGGAGTAAGAGGTTGTTCGAGAGCGACCATGAGAACTACTCATTCAGTTTCACAGCAACAGCCTTAAACCACCCCTGGTCCTGGCGGAAAACTGGATAATATCCTCTGTGTATCCAGCTCTAATACGGTAACCCCCTCTGCACTTTCTCAAAAATCGTAGGAAAAACAGAGAGGAGAACTTAGACAGGTGAATAGGAGAAAAGTAGAAGCAGGAAAAGAAAATCTAACCCAAAGTGCACTAGTTATCACTGCCTGCGGCGTCCCGGTCTACCCCCCGAGTAACTCTTCCTTCTGCCTAGCCAGTTCTTGACTAAGCGGGTCCTCTCGGTGCGGTACCCGAGCTTCAGCTGCGAGTTTTCAGCAAGTAGAGCGGTAATTCGCTCCCCTTGGTGGTCATTCTTCGCGGCCTGGGCAAGATTTTGGGCCCAAATTTGTCCCACGGCCAAGACTGCGCCCCCTCTAAGGCCGCTAATAACGGTGGAAAGTGGGGTGGCGTGTTTCGTTCGACCTGATAGCTGTAAAATACACATCTGGGTTAGCAACAAAATTGGCTCCCACTATTAGGATTTTGTTAACTAACCCGGAATTCTTAGTAGCACGATCGCAGTGCGGGCAGAAGATACGGGTTAGATGGGAACAAAAACAAAGGGAACAACAGCGACAAGCTGTGGAAAGTGTGATGGAGGTGCGCGGGAAGATATGCATGCTTGAGTGGATATGGGCGGGCACAATGGTTACAAACACAGCAGGAAGTGGGGGAAATTCGTGCCCGTTGCTGCTCTGCCTGTATCCCCTGTTAGCGCCAGGGAAGCCCACTCTTCGGTGGTATAACCCCGGCGCACTGTTGAAAATAAAGGCTGAGGACGTAATGATTTACGGTGGGGATTTTACGCAGTGGGGTGAAACCGCTTAAGTGGAGATGAAGATCGTGATTGATTGCAATTGATGGAAAGGAAAGACTTGAGGAAAGTTAGGTTCAGGAAGGAAGGTGTGAAAGCGAGGGAAGACAAGAAGGAAAGAAAGAAAGACAGGGGTGAAAACATTTTTATATCATAGCTTGGGCGTCCTTTGACTGGTGCATACTTATACCACGGCGGACACAGAGTGCGGGCACGCCCTGCACCAAGTGCGGCCATTAAACTGCCATTTCCAACACTCAATACATCCCGGCCCTCGAGTGATAATCTATGAAAGCTCCTCTACTATGGCATCGGCGGAGGTCAAAATTATGCAACCGTGGGCACGGTAGCCAGCGTTGCAATTCATGTACCCCTACTCAACTCCAAATAACTTCCGTAGTTCATTACTGTCAAGACTCTCACTACATTGATACTCTAGGCTGTTGGACTCTGATTTCTTCAATGGTTTAGCCAGGAGCATTCCTGAGAGGATAAGCGCTGGTGAGTAGTGCACCACTCATTTACCTCTATCGATCCTATTATTATCTTTTATCAATATTGTTGTCGTTAAATTTTCATGTACTTTCTTGAGTCGAGGTACTCAGGTATGGGCGTGGGTGATCGGACAGACAGGGATTAGGAAAACTATGCATACCCATAGTTTTCTTAATCCCTGTCCGTTCGATTACCCAGGTCCATACCCTAGTACCGGTACATGCGTTGCAACGCTAGCTACCGGGCTCTAGGTCTAGGGTCGCGTAATTTTGACCCCCCGTCGATTCTACCAACTAACCTCGACCCTCCCTTTCCCTTTGATATCATACATTTCGACTGCTTCCTCCCCCCTCTTTGACTATTTCTTCATCTTTAACCCTCCATCCCTCTATCCACTCCTTTCATCCCGCTACCCCACACTACCCTCGCTCTCCCCACTCCAACAATAATATTCACCATAGAGAGCCAAACCAGACCCCGCCATCCCCAGCCACTCACCCCGGGATGGTCCTCTTGACCTCCCGTTCCTAACATCCTGCAAGCCTTCAGCTCGATCGTCCCGAGCTGTTCTTGCCCCTTGCATTATCGCCGTGTCACCACTCCACAGTCAAGTCTCTCTGCTCTTCCCACTACCTCAGCTTTCTCCTCCCGGCCTTCACCACAGCCTCCGTATACCGTCACCCCCTTCAAGCAGGGCGATATTCTTTTAGTCTAAAATGACGCGCGTCAAGTCGATCCTCGGCTTCAACCCCCTCTCCGTGACGCTCCTCGCAGTTATCACTTACGTCTCGTTATTTTCCGCTCTCTTGTACATCGATCGGCAGCCACCAGCGGTGGCGAAAAAGCGAGAATTGGATTACTGGGGGGTAGATATTGAGGAGGCCTGGAGCGATCTGGAGGTATTGGCGAGGGAGTTTCATCCGTACAATAGTCGACCGAATGACGATGTTCGAGCGTACCTGCTGGAGAGGATTCAAGAGATATTGAGTCGGAACGGAGTCGCAGGATTCGGGAATGAACTCCAATCATCTGGCCATGAATATTCGGGGACGGTAGATCTATTCGATGACGGGATTCCGGGGAAGCCCGGGAGTAATGTCACATTTGTCGGTGCCGGGCGTGAAGACCTCACGGTATCTCGGGCCGTGACTATTTTGATTCGCCCAAGTTGCATGTGGCGCAAACTAACATTTGTGGTGACATCACTATAGGTATACTTTGAAGGAACCAATATAATTGTTTATATCCATGGAGAACTGCCCGCCAACAAACTGTCACCCGTACTTGTCAGTGCCCATTATGATAGTGTCTCCACTGGTTATGGTTTGTGCCCACTCTTTCAATCACTGTTATCGTATATCCACGGCACCAAACTGTAGAAATTCTCTCCGCTGCGCACGGCTCCTGTGATGGAATTGGTTGGATGTGTGCTGAATGATTGGCTTGTTTACCTTAGGCGCAACCGACGATGGCACCGCCGTCGTTTCGATTCTGCAAATCATCAAATCGTTTACTCGCCCCGAAAGCCAAGGAGGGAAGAGACTTAAACGCGGATTGGTAGCCTTGTTGAATAATGGAGAAGAGGATTACTTGGTTAGTAGAACCTATCGCAATGCCCCACAAGTGTTCACTGACCTTCTGGGGATCTAGAACGGAGCAAGAGCATTTGCCATGCATTCTGTGGCTAAGCTACCACGTACGATATCATTCTTCATGTCTTAGCCGGCCGCAGAGGCGCTCCTGGGCTGCACTACTAACAAATCTGGGGTTGCAGATTCGTTTTTGAATTTGGAAGGCGCTGGCGCTGGCGGGAGAGCAACCCTCTTCAGATCCACTGATGCCGAAGTCACGAAATACTACAAAAAGGCAAAGAGACCTTTCGGAACTATTGTTAGCGGTGACGGCTTTAAGGCCGGGCTTATCAGGTATAAGATTCGTTCCCGTAAAGACAGATCAGTAGTTAATGAACCTATCTCTCCTATACGCAGGAGCGCTACAGACTACTCTGTCTTCGTTGAGAACCTTGGAATGAGGGGTCTTGATGTAGCATTTTATCAACCCAGGAGTCGGTACCACACCACGGAAGACGACACCAGACACTGTAGGTTTCCTCCACAATGGAATTGCGCCCAAGGTAACCCTCTAACGTTGGCCCAGCAAGCAAAAGGTCACTGTGGCACATGCTTGGCGGGTCTTTGGCCACGCTGCGAGCCATGACTGAAGACACTAGCAAAGTCTTCGATTCACCGAACGGAAGCGCAGGAGAAGGTCACAATGCTGTTTGGTTTGACCGTATGATCCCAGTTAACCCCGGAGTTCAGGTCAATTTTAATGGTCATTAGTCTTCGGTCGAGCTTTCCCGGTGCTCCGCCTACACACAATCTTCGCCCTCACCATCACGTTGATTGTCGTCCCGGTTGTTGTCATGGTGGTAACCATGTGGGCTCTTCGTCATTCCGACAAGTTCTACTTCTTTTCAAACACAGCCTATATACCACCCCCACCAGAAGACTCCATCGCCTCGAGAACGACCCAGGGATGGCGTGGGGTACTCCGTTTTCCAGTAGCATTCGCTGCAGCCAGTGCCGGTGTTGTGGGAATGGCCTTCCTAATCAATAAGCTCAACCCAATGGTTGTTTATTCCTCACAATATTCCGTTTGGATTTGTTTCCTATCCACCTGGTGGATCATCGCATGGGTGATCCTCCGGGGCGCAGATGCAGTTAGACCCACAGCATTAGCTAGAGGCTATGGATTTCTCGAGCAATGGCTACTGTGGCTCCTGGCTATGATTGGTGTCGCTGTGACTATCGGAGAGTCGCATTTGGGCAGCGGATACTGGGTTCTCGTCTTCTACTCTGGGATCTCCATTTCTGCTTTTATCTCCCTTTTGGAGATGACCGCACTTCAGAAGAAGGGTGAAATTAAAATTGCTATTAGTGGAGATGATCGGACATCTCCTTCGGAAGAACATTCCCAGACCGCAGCGTCGGAGAATGTCTCCAACCCTGTTGTCAACGAGGATGACGATGCCAATGAACATGCAACCGAAGAGACACCTCTTTTTCGTGGACCTAATAGACCATTGTCCTTTGCCCCCCATAGGAACCCTCGTTTCGGTAGTGGTGATCACGAGAGTGGGGACATTCTGGTTGAGGAGAAGGATGAGGCGGTCTATGGGGGTGAACAGGGATGGAGCAAGGACCTACCATCATGGACATGGATTCTACAATTCTTGGTGGCTGTGCCTTTACAGCTAGTATTGGCTGGCTCAGTGGCACTCCTCTTGGGGAATGCGCTGGCGCAGACCGGGGCTGATGGAAGTGGCATGCTCACAGTATTATTGGGCTTTGGGGCGTTTTCGATAATCCTATTACTCCCAGTGGCGCCCTTTTTGCACCGTATCACCTACCACGTCACGTTGTTTATATTCGTGATTTTCGTTGGGACGTCCATCTACAACTTAGTAGCTTTCCCCTTCTCGCCAAATGCGAGATTAAAGGTTTACTTTCAGCAAACGGTAGATCTCCAAACAGGAGAAAACAACGTCCATCTCGTCGGGCACCCGGATTATATTGACAGAATTGTCTCAGAATATATCCCCAGCGCAAAAGGTAAAGCTAACTTATGTCAAGCTGACAAGCTCAAACTTGGACTGCGTAAATGTTCTTGGAAGGGGATGGCACCGAGAGTTGTGCCACAGGCGCCTGGTGGTGTGCCACCCGAGCACGACCTCGGTGATTGGATCTCTTATAATGTCACCAAGACCGGGGACGGGAAAGCGACTATAACGCTCTCGGGAAGAAATACCCGGGCATGCAAGCTGCTGTTTAACAAGCCAGTCGGGATTGAGGTTCTAAACGGCCATGGGGAACAACCCGCAGACGGCAACTTAAGCAGGTCCATCGGGAAGTATAATAGACAACCAAAGCTTGCCAAATCACCAACCCTTGGGGACCCCACTCCGGGGTTCCCGAATACTAGAGAGTTGCGGCTCTGGAGCAGAGATTGGGAACGAGGGTGGAGTGTGGAGCTCACTTGGGAGAAGGGGGAGGACCGGGGGAAAGGCGAGAATAGCAATTCGCGAGCCATGTCCTCTACTAACAAAGTCACAACTACAGAGCTAAGGTCACTAAGAAAGAAGCAGCAAAGTGTTGACAACAACGGCGAGGGCGAAGGGGGCGGCGATTCTAAAGGGGGCTTGGACGGCAAAGTTGTTTGCCTGTGGAGCGATGCAAACAAGGTGTCTGACGAGATTCCTGCATTGCACGAAATAAGGAGATATCTGCCGGTTTGGGCTATCGCTAGCAAGTTGGGTGAGTTGAGCTGTCATTCTCTCTTTCCCCCGCTTTTCCCCTTTCCCCGAAAAGAGGGAAAAAGGGTGTTACCTGGGGAGGATTCGGATTGGGTCGAGATTCTTAGTAACCGGTTTTCGAATACTAATTGCGGTGATATTTTTTCTTTTGATTTTTAGCGGACGGGCTCGTCGAGGGATCTGTTCCCTTCATGATTTGATTCGATTTGATAGGCCGCTACGATACGGCATTAACCTATCAACCTATCGGATAGAGGGCGACCGTGCAGTCGGTGTGCCCCCCTTATTCTTTCCCTTTCCTTCCTGTCCTGCTTGGTTTTCTTTTTCTTCTCTTCCCTCGTTGCTACAGTAGTCTATTCGGGAAAAGGCAGCCCGAAGCGGATATGGACTAGACATGTACGGTGGTGGACTTTCCGTATACGGTAATTTTATGTGTGAATCCCGGTAGGGATCGGTGGGACAACTGGAGAGGAGGGGGAGAGGACAATTTCTTACTCCCAGTTATCCCTTTGCTCGTATACGTCTTTGATCGGATTTCGATATTTTTCCCCCTTCTCCTTTTGCGCGTGCGGAGGCTAGGTACAGCATGGTATGAGACGGTAGCTGAGCAGACCCGAACAAATTAAATCGAACAAAGCTTGATTAAATTGTGTTCAAAATGTTTCTCGGATACAGATACAAATCTATGCAGAGACTGTGCCCCTGCACAAGCACAAGTAGGGTACAAGCACTAGACTACATCCGACGTTAAGCCAAAGAAAACTACCTGCCCACCACCCCGGGACTCGACAAAAAATCTATGATACCAATATCATACTGTGATACTCCGCCATCCATCGTGCATACATACGCTACCCAAACCCCGCGCAGGCCCGCACGCCCACTCACCCACCGGCCCGACCGCACTGAATAGCAAAGCAAATCAAAGTACCGTACTCAAATACAGTCTATCTGCACGTAGACCTACCGTACTTGCACTAACACAGTACTACTACAATCTAGCATAATACACTATCCAACAAGGACCTCACCGGTAAGGTAGCGCTACCCATTCCAACAAGAGGGAAAAAGTGATAAGAACCGTTCTGCGATATTATATTATATGTATACTCGAGCACCAGTATGTACCGTACTGTGCATGCGAGGGGGAAAGGAAGGATGAGATTTAACCCGCGTTTTAAGACAGTCTACTCAATATCTCCCCGAGGGCGCACTACAAAGTACGAGTACTCGAGTACAGCAGCGACTCGGCAAAAAGTCTTCACGAGGCGGGAGCTTTCGCTCTCGGACGGAGATTATCAGGATTGGGGATGATGGCCCGTGTGTGAGGAGGGGGGGGCCCGTTCCACAGACAAATGAGAATTCCAGCTTCATGAAGACTTCCGCTTGACGAGTAGCTGTTGGTCATAGAGCGCTGTGGCCCTGGTTGGTTGGTTGGTCAGTCGGTGTCATACGTGGACATTGGGGCAAGACGCGGTCAAATTTTCCAGATGGCTAATTATTTGTTTGGTTGCATTTTATGTGGGGAGTGGAAGGGAGCGTTTGTATATGGTTTCTTTCCCCCCTCCCAATGCTTCTTTCAGCTCTGTTTTTCAAGCCCGGTCCTAGTCTAGGCTAAATGTGCGATAGCCTTTGTTTCCTAATTCCTTGCTGAGATCCTAGTGGTAATAGCTGGACCGAACTAATAAACTACAGTATATAGTTGAGTTATGCCTTCCTTATTATGCATCGATGGTAGCTGTCGCGATGAGTATTCTCGACCGTTATCTACTCGAGTATTACCACTTCTCCGTCTGAGTGCCGATCGCACACCGGTATGGCAACAGGAAGCACGGAGTCAGTTTCGAGTGATTCTTGGTGATTGCTTGATGTAAGTAATGCATTCCTGCGGGATGTGGCGCTGTGTGGTATTGAGCCGGTCGGGAATGCGGGACGGGGGGTTTTGCTTTTGCGCAATGGTATATGTGAGTTTGGATGCTTTTGTGTTGGAGTGTGACTGGTAGGATGCCTTTTGTCCAGTTCGATAGCGATGGTGATACCGGTACCGTAGTGAGTGCTGCGTGTGCGTCGGGGGTGTTGTGTTATACGGCCTGGCTATACAGGTACGGGAGATAGCTGAAGGCTAGGCTGGGTGGGGTGCTTCACCATATTTGTTTGGTTTACTAGGTAGATGGGGGGCGTGGTCCGGGTAGGCTAAGGTGGAAACATCCGGTGGGGCGTTTTCGAGAGGCTTTCAGAGTGTGAGCCTACTATCTATCAAGTGTTGAAAGAGGATGACTTCCTCTGTAAATTGCTTTAATTCCCATTGCACTCGCACTATTAACTGGTACTGTGCAAGAAGCTCCAATCCTTGAAACTTGTTTTATCGAAGGTTGGGCGTCGTGCGGGGTGAGTGGCGCTTCCAAATACTGCGTCTTGAGTCTGGAACCTACTGGAATTATCATAAAGGAGAAAATAGTGCAATAACTGTTTTCCTCCACATTTGCAGATTCGAAAGGAACACTACTAGTATAATGCCATAATATTATTACGCCAGTCTTCGTTTAAATAAGCATTCCAACCTCAATTAGTCATGTAGATATAGGCCTGATTTTATATGGCTAGACCTTCCGCTCAAGTATCACTCAGAGCTAATGTCCTAAGATACCGCAATATCTTTAATTCCCACAGCATGCTCGTGATATCCTGACGTTTGTGAACACAATTGCTATTGCATACCAGCAAAATCCCGGGGCTCCGCCTGTCTTTCCGCCCATATGCAATAACAGTTGCGTTCACAAACGTCAGGGCATTACGAGTAATGCCGCAAGCCGGTCCATCGCGCACATGCCATAGTAGATCACATTGAGCATTTCAGCCTTAATCTCGACAACATCCTTCTCATTCACTACTTCAATGAGCCATTTCTGACCTGATTTGATATGATCGCCGCTCAACCTAACTTGAGCCCTACCTTACCTCATGGAGTGCTAAAGAGCCATTTTCTCTACACAAGACGATTGGACATGTCGTGGGGAAGAATAAACTACACCTACGGAGCGGGTCGCCCGTTCGTTCTTTCGTTAAAGTATAAAGTGATAGGATGTGAAAGCCTAGATATAGTAGCTTGGGTCGCTTTCGGTGCCAGACTAGAGTACTCTATAATATGGTGGACGTTGCCTTACTTTACTATACGGCGCCCCCTTTTTGACTCGGACGGCGGACGACGCGGTGAGGGCCAATACGAGTACAATACCAGTATGGCACAGTGCTCTGCTAATGTTCTGTGCTAGTACAGTACGGCACTGGTATTCTATTCACCGAAAGGACCAGCGGACAAGCACCAATCAGCCACCCCCGGATCGCCTCCACGTTAGCACATTCCGCTCAATCCTCCCCTCCCCGCCTCAAAAAGAAGAAGAAGAAGAAGGAAAAAAGAAAGAAAAAAAGCAACCTCAAATCTCTATAAACAACTACTTTACAAACCCCAAACATAATATAATAAACTAGCCTAAATTCACATACTAGCTCAAGCTCCGTCTCACCTTATCTTGCACTACAGAATCCAGTTGCACAATACGGTACGTGGAACTTTTACACGGGCTATGAAGAGTAAGGCGCGAGTATTACTTATTTAGGGTGCTCCGGTGTCCACGGTCTAGCAAGGCTGTCGGGTTGTTGGGCAGGGCAACTACCGGAAACGCGACGTATACCGTCGCTACTATCATTGCTTTGGAGGGCTGTATGGATAGCCTACACCTATCGTTCTTGTGTATCGGTAGCCTTATGCGATGACATGCGATGAGGAGCGGGACGTGGTGGCTATATTTTGGGTTTGGATTTGCACTGCTTCACTTTGGTTTACTCTGCTCGAGCACTGCTTGTCTTGATGCCTTACTGTAGGTACGCTTGCCATGCGTGCCTGGGTGAAGATATGACATGCTGGTGTGCTAGCGTATCGTAGTTTTTTTTGTTATTATCATATTGTTGAGGATACCTGTATGGTAATATTATGATATGAGTTTGGTTTTTTAGGTTTGGTCCGTTGTGTAGTCCTGCCTGGCCTGGTCTAGTCTGCACAGTGGCTTTGGGGGTTTGGTGCCAAATGAAACGTATGCAAGCTACTCCCCCACCGCCGTGGTGTCACCAACCTCAAATATGGCCAACATCAAGCTCCCCTAATCTAGCAACCATGACCCCTAGGCTCAAAAGATCCTGTAACAGTACTTACCCCACGATTGTCCAGTGAATTACCGAAGGGTCCAAAGGAATTTTTCACTTGCGGCGATGCAAGGGTAATTCAAGGTTTCGTTATTTTTTCATGAGTTTCCAAATTAACATGGTTTGGGCTGATTAAATCTAGTAATGTTATGGCCCTGCTACACCCAAGGAGCAACAGATTTACTAGTAATTGCACTACCCATCGGCGGTTTAGCTCAAAAAAGGAAATTAGATGCTTGATAAGTGAGCGCCAATTAACACAAGTGTCCCTTTTCAGTCCGCTCCTAACTTACACCAGAAACAACAGTGACAAATTCCGTCTCCAAACTCTCACAATATGAGGGGCAGCCATAGAGACTTTATCATTACGAATTTTTCCGGTGCCAGTCGTCTGCCCTAAATACTGACGCAGAAACCCTAAGCTGCCTTACAAGTATCATAGTCCACTTCGTCACCATGCAAAATCCCATCCATATTGGGGATCTCGACGAGGGCTTCGACCTCCACCCTCTGAGCTCAGGTATTCAAACTCTGTGGAAAAATTCCTGTGCCTAACATTCAACTATGTGGATCTCCCGGGCTAAACTCCCCGTTGAAAAGCCCCCCCCCCCCCGATTTTTTCCCATTCTTTGTTGCTTGCTAGCTGTGCTCGTATTGCTTTGTCTGGAAACTGGGGGGATACCAACATTACCTTTATTGCCAAGGTAGTACTGTACAGTTGTTCAACGCATGCCTAGGTCGGGGGCATGATGCGGGGCACTTGAAATCGACATTCATGGGTAGTTAGCTTTGTTTACATAATACATGGGAAACTTGGGGCTACAAAGAGACCCATGCATGGGTATTTGGAAAAAAGAAATCGGCTACGATATCTCCACGAGTATTGCACTTGGTGAAAATCGGAAAATATAGGATTAGAATGTGTCTCTTGAGCACTTATATGAAGCCACATCTTAAAGATGGATGTAGTTGTGGTTGGGAATTTTCGAAAATTGTTTATCACTTTGGGTTTTGGTTAGCTTTTAAGTGCCCGGCACAATACCGTGCTCTGGGGGGAAGAAGAAGATGTGGGGATGTTCGGTGGAGGGGTGGCCGTGTGGGTGGATACTTGGGGTGGTCATGTTACATTTCTCCCCCCGTGGTTGGTAGGTCTGGTAATTAGGTAGGGCGGTGAGTTTGAACTTTTGTAGGGGGTCTGCACTGCAGTTTATTAGGAGGCCATGCTGGAATAGCGGGATGGGATGGGGATAAGATGGCATCGGGCTGTGGATGGTACTTTCAGGCACGGTGCTGTGCGGTGGTGGATCTACCGCAGATAACCTATTCCTCTCTAAAAATAGTAGAATTCAGGTTATGCTTCTCCTCGAGTAAACAATCCCTTCGTTACCCCTTCCCTTATTTTCGCCTCACTGCTCCCTCTCCCCAGCCGCTATTGTATGACAAGTCACGACACTCTGCTTCGACGGGCTGAGCTCTCGGAGAATCGTGGCCAAAACCAAACAGAAACAATTAATTAATCCGTCCAAACACCGTAATAGTAGTCACGCGCAGATCACAGTCTCACGTAACGTCATTCCGATTGACCCCTCTTCGGTTAATCCCTAATCCTCATCGAATCCCGAACCTTTTATCACACGGCCCTCATCCCCACCGTTGTCCCAGAAACAGGCTCGGCCCGAAACAATCTCTCTGCGGGGTAAAGTTTACCAGGACCATCAATAAATAACTATTTGGGGAATGGCGGTCGCTTTGATGGTGGTGGTACTTGCGAGAGTCGCTCAAGTTAGTTAGGGCATTTTATGCGATGCGTTGTTCTGGTACCGGGGTTGCGATACGTTAGCTATTGGTTTTTGTCCCTAATAGGGTCATGTGGGGCTTCTCATTTTTATTTTCTTTTTCACTCTTTTGAGGTTTTGTCGCAGCACTTTTCTGAAGAATTTACTCGAATGGGGGGAGGGGCAAGTGAGGAGGAGATGGGGGAAGGGAGGAGGGGGGATGACATGCTTCGAGAAGGAGATGTGATATCGGTAGTTTAGATAAATGGTTTGTTATCGCCACGGGACTTGTCGCTTGAGGGTTTCCATTGCTAGCTTATCATCATTTGGAATTTCGTGAGCGAGTTTGGTCTTGGGTGTGGTTGGGACACCGGTTCCGGTGCCCACAGTATCACATCATGGGAAGTGAGGAGGAAACGGGTGGTGGCTGGACGTGAATTGGATGAACTCACTCTCATGATTTACGCTGCTGTGCGGTGCTCTACAGATTCTGAAGCAAATACTACTGTAGCCCAAACTTGGCTCCTACCGGTACCCTCGCGCGATCGGATTCTTGATTGATTCTTTGAATGGGAAGGGGAGGTGATGATGCGCCCTGCCGTTCTCATGGGTACGTATATTCCCGTATCATCAGGAATTCCCAAGCGACCGCCTATCACAGCCACTTACCCATCATCCCAGTTAACTTTGTTCACTTGTGCTGTACTCGTACGAGCGAGAGCACCAGCACTCGTACCCCCTTCTCCGCTCGCTCCTTTCGACCCTTCCCCGCCCTCCTCCTGTTCCCCCCACTAATGCCAAGGATGCAGTTACTACGGTAGAAGGATTCTGGATTGGGATGAGATGTCAGATGGGCGATGTTAGTTTACTCTTACCCGCCCGTGGTGTAATGTTTTTCTTTTCGAAATCCTATCATACATGCTTTCTTTTTTTTCCCTCACCTGGCTGGGTGGTTTAGCTATGGTAAACAGGAATTTCCATATTGGGTATATTATCGTTGTTTGAATGCAATACATTTTCCTCCCATCCCTCTGAATGGACGAGTGGATCGTTTGGGATGCCAGTGGATAGATGGGTGATGGGTGGATGGGAGAATAGCCTTCTTGAACAACTCATCACTAGTGGGAATCGAGATCATGCTTTTTTGCGGTGTGGGTGCGGGGGAGCCTCTCAGCAAGGGAGGGAAGAGAAAAGTGAGGAAGGGCAGGCAGGGCGCTGTGGAGCCAATCATGGCATGTCCATCGATTGGAGAAGGGCCTTGGAATCCTGTCCTGTCTTCTACTTCTACTTCTTCGGTGTAACTTTCCCTGCGAAGGGTCAGTGAAGTGCAGATGCGAGAGTATGGATGGTCGATGATGTCTTGGTCTAACGCTTTTTTCGAACTTTGGGTTCACCGTCGTCTAATTCGTCTGTGGCCTCCTGCATTGGAGACTGGTGGATGTTTTTTTGGCTGGGAGAAGGGGGAGAGCGTGAGAAAAAAAGGAATCTACTCGAATTCCGGCATCACTCATGATCTCTCCTGGATGGGGATCCGTCCATTAGTTCTCACAGCACTATCGCCTTGCTTTCACCAACCCTTCCTGTTCTCCCGCCCCTTTCTTCGTCGGGCTCTTGCTCGCGCTATAGATTTTATATTTATTTTTTCCCTTCTTTGTGTGTTGCGTGAGGTGCCTTTTTATGATTTGCTGCCGCATTTTGGTACGCGTGGTATCATACAGTACTCGTGTGGAGTGGGTTTTAGTGCTGCACGATGGGGCTACGGTAGTATTATTCCATTGTAGTCGAGTACCGTCGTTATTCCCACTAGGTTCCCTAGATATCCTTCGACCGGTACTGCTTCTCTGTAATCTCGCTCCTTCTCTATCGGTACACATCTTCGTTTTTGGCTTTAGTTTTGGTTTCGGTCTTGGTGCTCGAGTACCCTTCGAACCCCGCTCGGCTGGTCTGTCAGTCTTCCACCACACACCACTACCCACCCACCTCTACCAAGCAGGGAGTAAGGAAAAGTGAAAGAAGTGATCGTTGTTACCCGCCCTTTACTCTTCCTCCCATTCCCCCTGAACGCTCCACTGTCCCCTCACTCTCTCCTCTTTCTTCAACACCGAAACCAAACAACTCGGTCCTTTCTCTTCACCTCCTCTCGATTCGCTCTCCCCTTCCCTCGCTGTTGTTTCCCACTCTCTCTCTACTTCTCGCTGCTTTTCCTCCATTGCAGCGTGTATCTGTCGCGTTGGTTGTTGTTGCTGGGAACATTGATCCCTCCCTGCTACTTGAACCTTCGTCAGCACCAAATCTCCCTCACCTCTCTCTACCTCTCCTTCTCTCACCCCTCATCAACCCGGTTGCATTAACTTGCAATCCGTCCATCCATTACATTTTAAATTCTCACTCACCCCCTCGAAACAAATCTACTTTATCTCTGCTCGATCTTGTCTTTTAAAATTCCGACCGTTTGTCCGTTTGCCTACTTTCGGAAACGGAGTTAACGCCCCTGTTATTAAACAAGCGAGTTTCGATCGAGTGAGTGAGTGATTGGTGGCGAAGGGCAAAGCTTTTTATTTATTTTTATATTTTTTTTTATACTTATTCGTCTCTTCAACCCTACTGGCCTAGTTTGCCCGTCGGTTTCTTATTCTTCCATTTTTCTCTTTTTTGATACTTCCATTGTGTTCTCTTCACTTCTTTTCCCCTGGCGTCGTCATTTTCTCACGGTTCTGCGAACTACCCAGCATATCAGCCACGTTTACACATACGCTTACAACTCAACGCGAGACAACACAGCCCCCTTCTCGGAGGAACTGAGGAAGAAAGCGAGACGAACCATTTTTCTGTTATTGGCCGTAGATCGTCAATAAGTTTTCCTTGACGAATGTCATAATCGTTCATTCTTTCATTTAGAACCAACATCTCGGTAAATCGTCAATCTATTTTGCCGCTGGTTACAACTTGATCCTTCTCTCACATCGGCAATAACAAACCGGTCGACCGAAAAAACCAAACCAAAAATATTATCAAAGACTGAATCATTCATTGGGTTTATTCCTTTTTTTTTCCTTTTTTTCCTTGATTTTCATACAGCAAACGCTCTTTGTCAAACTGGCCTTCATCGCCCGTACTCATCTCTCTAGAGGTAATCATAATATCTCCTGTCAACCATTGACCCGAGTATATCGCAATCATGACCATCACCATGACTACAGATCCCTACACAATTCTAGGAATCCCTCAGGATGCTGCTCCTGCCGCCGTTCGAAGCTCGTACAAAAAGCTCATCTTGCAATGTCATCCCGACAAGGTGCACGACGAGTCGCTTCGTGCCGAGAAGGCGGTACAGTTTCAAAAGGTCCAAGAAGCCTACGAGTTACTCATTGACAGTCGCCGCCGGCGAAAATACGACGACGAAGTGAAGAAGAAGGCTGCTGCGGCCGCGGCGGCTGCTGCTGGGCCGTCCAAAAGTGGGGGCAGCGGGGGTCAGTCGTCGGAAGAGAGGCATAGGGATCGGGATAGGGAGCGAGATAAAGAGAGGGGACACGGCAGGAGTAGTAGGAGAAGGGAGGATGATAGGAGGACCCGAGAGGAGCCATCACCGAGACACGCTGAGGATCCTCGGGAATCACCGAGAAAATCGTCGTCGTATCGCCATCAGCACTCCGAATCCGCTTCAAGATCATATGAAGGTCATCCACATTACCCAGAAGAGCAACCTTCACGACACAAATCTTATAGCCAACGATACCCCGAAGAGTCGCCGCGAAAGGCCTCTTATGGTTCCTCATCGCATCATCACAAGGAACCACCACTTTCTGCCCGTGATATTCCAAGGGAGTCGCCACGTTCCGCTCGTGATATTCCCAGAGAACCCCCTCTTTCGTCCAGAGATATGCCTAGACATTCGCCCCCACAGTCAACTCGTGATATCCCGAGACCCCCCGAGTCACAGCCACAACCTACCCAGGAAGCGGTGCGACCCGGCTATCTTGAGACCAAGGCTGCAGAGAAGGCAAAGTTGGAGGAAATTAAAAGAAAGTTGACAGAGGAGACATCTGGGGGTGTGTCTGAGGGGATGAAGCAGGCTGCTATAGCGGAGAAGTTACGGGAACGGGAACGGGAAAAGGAAAAGGAAAAGGCTAGGCATGAGAAAGAGAGGAGGGAACATAGGCAGAGAGAGGAGGAAGTGATAAGGGAACAGGCTGAATTGAGGGAAAGACTGAGGGAGAGTAACGGATTGGGAAGGAATGCTGATGTCCCGCTTAGTCGGGAACGCAAGTCGTCGAAATCACCGCCGATACGCAGAGGATCATCATCTACGACTTCAAAAGTCGGGGAGGACATTCCGTCCACGCCGATGAATAGATCTGCCTATGTGTATGCATCTTCGGCCCCTCAGCACCCCACCTACCCCACCTCTCACCCTCTGAATCCTAATAGTAGCCACGGCCCTAGACGGAGACACTCCAGTCCTAGCATCGAAAAGCAAGCTCAACGCATGCAACGTGATGTTCCGTGTGATTCCGGCTATTCAAGTCCATCAACAGATACACCTCCCACTGATAAGAAGATGCCAGGTCCGGGGGGCATGCCCACTGCGACCGAAGTCCATCAGGGGTATGTTTTATTTCCTAAATCTTGGCCTTTTTCTTCTACTGATAATCGTAGTTACGATCGCTCCGGCAATTGGAGACGATTTACCTTTGAGGTTTACGTTCATGAGGATGATGCTGTTGCCCCGGGCGCCGGGCCGACTCCACAAGGCCCTATCCCGCACACAACCGGTCCCTTACCACACGTCCCTCATCACTATCAATCTCGTCGGGCTCCTGGCTCGACATCTCCTTCGATCCACCCCGCCGAGCCTCATGGGACTACTCTGCCCCCAGAGTTTGTCCAGGAGGTTACTGGAATGCCCTATTTTGCCAGCAGTACCGTCGATTCGCGCTTCGGATCGCCACCAAGCAATCACCCGCACTCGCCGCACTCGCCGCATAGCACACCACCACGACCACATGTGCGCCATCACCCACATCACTCGCCCAATCATTCTCCTAAACTCGGTTCCGAGACATTCGCACCGTCTGGCGTGTCACGATCTCACACTTATAACACCCATTCCCGGAGAGCGGGCCTCGATCCTCGAGATCCCCATTATCCAGGATATACACCCAGTCCAGCGAGGGGCGCGACCTTTAGTTGAAGTTCCGTGCTAGGGTGGGGTACCTTATCGTATGAGGTCTTTTTTCACGACTCGGCAATTTAAATGAAATTGGGATCTATTGTTTTTTTGTTTTTTTTTCGACAGAAGATTTCTCGAAATGATGTGTTAACAGCGTTCTTGGTTTTATATCCACAATTTTTTTTTGTTTACGACTGATTCTTGATTTGTTTTGTCCGATGTCTAGTTTGAATTCACAAATAGGAACCGGGGCACAACATTTGCTCTCATTTTTCAAACCCTATCAATCGCTCATTTTTGCTGTCCTGCTTTTCGTTTCACTGGCTCAGTTTTTGCTCTGTCGCATAGTCTCTTTTGCTCGACATGTTAAACATCTGGCAGCTTTTTTTCTTTCATTTTCAACGATTTATGAATAAATGGTGGGAACTTTCTATCTATTTCTACATCATCCTTCGATCCTTTTCAACCTTTTTACATTGTGCTTTGCTTTTTATTCTTGCCAGTTCGCTAGTTTCAAACTGACCATTGCGCGCGCGTTTGTTCGGAGTGGAGGATATCCTGTGCGCTGTGGTCGGTAGTGTCTTGTTTTGTTGTGGGGAATTCCGGAGTTAATGCGGCGATCGTTTTTTCTTTCTTATTGTTGAGTTTTTATCCCATTCCTTTCCGTTTTGCTGTTTTTTACAAGTCATGGCTGCGTAGTCCGTTGGTCAGTCCTGGAGCGGTTCGTCCAGCCCGGGTCCGGGGTGGTTTGGTGTGTAGTGTGTTTGAGGGGGGGGTGAAGAGCTGAAGGTTTATAAAGAATTAAAATTGTTTTGGGGGGTGGAGAAATTGTTTTGCTGCCGTGTGCAAGTAGAGTGAAATGGAATGTGACTTTTGAGAGTCAATAGACGAGGGCAACAGGTTTCGCCCTACCATGATGAATTTGTGGGGCATGGGTGTGTATGCATACATAAATGCACATCAAGCAAAAGTCCAGTGTCTCGTCAACAGATCGCATCGATCAACTGCATATTTTCCGGGCGCTATCTGTGAAAACTTGGCTCGGAGGGAAAGTAGGGTATGTAGGGTATGTAGGTACCGATGAATGAATGTATTACTTGAACGTTGAAAAGATGAGCAAGCGAGCTGGATGGGATGGGAATCTGGGGAGGAGCTCTGGATCTGATATGGATGAATAAATGAACAGCTCATGGTGCAGTTTTGGTGGTGAGTGAGGGATCGTGAGATCTGTGTGTTGCTCCTAGGAATTGTGGGGTGGTGATGGGGATGGAAGGATGGGGGGATGAGAGGGGTGGTAGTGAGTGATGTGGCAGGTAGCAGGTTTACGGGTTTTAGAACAGCTCTAGCTAGGGTAAGGCGATTTATCATACAATACCTTATCGAATGTGGGTTCGTGGATTGATTGTGGACTGGAGTGGGATTGACGAGATATTACCTGTATGATAGCTTCCGTAGTTAGTTTGACTCCGGTACTGTAGCTTGAGAATAGGCCACCGCGTATTCAGCGACTACCGGCAACGCCATTACTCTGCGCTCCGGTACAGGTACTTCTAGACGAAGTGAAGTTGAGGGTGGCAGCGTATGTATGTCTAATGGCAATTGTCTTCCTAGGCTCGATGGTCTACTTACTCTCTGGGGGTCCCTTTGAATTTGGATGCGTTCGCACATCACTGCACTGCAATTGGCTCAGTGGAAACCAGATTTGGCGCGTTTGTCGGG